>Ga0160490_100028_pt1 | contig 251084 bp, 224 predicted proteins | sample DIDnMG_7_FD_108210 | JGI IMG/M metagenome (GOLD analysis project Ga0160490, IMG submission 108210) | Enriched soil microbial communities from UW Madison campus, WI, USA - DID2934_E24_Lignin MG | ecosystem: Environmental > Terrestrial > Soil > Unclassified | place: USA: Madison, Wisconsin... | reverse complement strand
TGGGGGTGATCGACCTGAAGAAAAAGTCGATCACCATGGGTAAAGGATGTTAAAAAGTGTTCACCATGTCCCCGAACATCTGTCTACCATGTCCCCGGACCGTACACCCACAGGGAGAGGGAGCAAACCCACCCGGCTTTTTTACTTTCATTCGAAATTAAATTTGTGCTCCACGTCACCTTGTTATTAGAATGTTTCAAACGCAGTGATTCAGGAGCGCAATGTATGACCGTTAAAGTTATCGTCACCGATATGGACGGAACTTTTCTTGATGACGCCAAGCAGTACGATCGTGACCGCTTTCAGGCGCAGTTCCAGCAACTTCAGGCCCGGAATATTGAGTTCGTTGTCGCCAGCGGCAACCAGTATTACCAGCTCATCTCCTTCTTCCCGGAGCTGAAATCGCAGATCTCCTTTGTAGCGGAAAACGGCGCGCTGGTGTTCGATCACGGCGAGCAGATTTTCCACGGCGAGCTGACGAAGCACGAGTCGCAGATTGTGATTGGCGAACTGCTGAAAGATACCTCCCTGAACTTCGTCGCCTGCGGTCTGGAAAGCGCCTACGTCAGCGACCAGGCCCCAGAGGCGTTCGTCGCGCTGATGTCAAAACACTATCATCGCTTAAAGCGCGTCAGCGACTATCGCGACATCGACGACGTGCTGTTTAAGTTCTCGCTGAACCTGCCCGACAGCGATATCCCGAACCTGATCGACGCCCTGCATGTCTCGCTCGACGGCATCATGAAGCCGGTGACCAGCGGGTTTGGTTTTGTCGATCTGATTATCCCCGGTCTGCACAAAGCAAACGGCCTCAGCCGCCTGCTGAAGCGCTGGCATATCTCTCCGCAGGAGTGCGTGGCGATTGGCGACAGCGGTAATGACGCCGAAATGCTGAAGTTTGCCCACTACTCCTTTGCCATGGGTAACGCAGGCGAGAGCATTAAAGCCCTCACCCGCTATCAGGCCGACGACAATAACCACCAGGGCGCGCTGAACGTGATTCAGGCCGTCCTCGATAACACCCCGCCTTTCAGCCACTGATCCCCTCGCCGGAGCCTGCTCCGGCGAACCCCCTTCTTTTTTCTCAGCCTGTGCACTTCATCAAGTTTTTTAACTTGCTTTAACTTATTTTTAACCTAAAGTATCACTTGTAATCACTTTTACTTTCGAATGAAAGATAGCGAGGCTGTTATGTCCTTAACCTTTACCAGTGAAACCTTGCCTGCTGACCATAAAGCGGCGATCCGCCAGATGAAACGCGAACTGCGGGCGCAGATTGGTGACGTGCAGGCGGTGTTCAATCGCCTGAGCGATAAGATTGCCAGCCGGGTGGCGGAAATTAACGCCCTGAAAAGCAAAGGCGATCCTGTCTGGCCGGTGATCCCCTTTGCCGACGTGCAGAGCGGTAACATCAGCCCGGAACAGCGCGAGGCGGTTAAGCGTCGCGGCTGTGCGGTGATCAAAGGTCATTTCCCGCGTGAGCAGGCGCTGGCGTGGGATAACGCGATGCTCGACTATCTGGATCTCAACCGTTTTGATGAGGTCTACAAAGGCCCGGGAGACAACTTCTTCGGCAGCCTGACCGCGTCGCGCCCGGAGATCTACCCGATCTACTGGTCACACGCGCAGATGGAAGCCCGCCAGAGCGAACGGATGGCGCAGGTGCAGTCGTTCCTGAACCGTTTGTGGACCTTTGAGAGCAACGGCAAACAGTGGTTCAACCCGGACGTGAGCGTGATCTACCCGGACCGCATTCGCCGTCGTCCGCCGGGAACCACCTCGAAAGGCCTCGGGGCGCACACCGACTCCGGGGCGCTGGAGCGCTGGCTGCTCCCGGCCTATCAGCAGGTCTTCGCCCGGGTGTTCGATGGCAATATCGACCAGTACGATCCGTGGAATGCCGCGCACCGTACCGAAGTGGAAGAGTACACCGTGGATAACACCACCAAGTGCTCGGTGTTCCGCACCTTCCAGGGCTGGACCGCACTCTCCGACATGATCCCCGATCAGGGTCTGCTGCACGTGGTGCCGATCCCGGAAGCCATGGCTTACATTCTGCTGCGTCCGCTGCTGGATGATGTGCCGGAAGATGAACTCTGTGGCGTGGCGCCGGGGCGCGTACTGCCGATTTCCGAGAAGTGGCATCCGCTGTTGATTGAAGCCCTGACCAGCATTCCGGCGCTGGAAGCGGGTGATTCCGTGTGGTGGCACTGCGATGTGATCCACTCGGTGGCCCCGGTAGAGAACCAGCAGGGCTGGGGCAACGTGATGTACATTCCGGCCGCGCCGATGTGCGAGAAAAACCTCGCCTACGCGAAGAAGGTGAAAGTGGCGCTGGAAACCGGGGCCTCTCCGGGCGATTTCCCGCGCGAGGATTATGAAGCTGACTGGCAGTCACGCTTCACCACGGATGATTTAAACATCCACGGCAAGCGCGCGCTGGGTATGGCTTAAGCGTCGTACAGCCCGTCCCGCTCCACGGCGGTGCGTCTTTTCCCCGGACGTATCCGCCGTACCGACTCCCGCACTGCCAGCATCCCGTTCAGCAGCAAGGTTCCGGCCGGTGCCTCCGGGCGAATCAGCCGTTGCTGGAGCATATGCACCGCCTCGGTTCCCAGCTCATCGCGCGGCACATGCACCGCCGTTAAAGGTACATCCTGAATTGCCGCCAGATTAAAACCGTCAATGCTCATCACCGAGACATCCTGCGGCACCCGCAGGCCATGTTTCTGGAGTGCGCTGATGGTCCCCGCCGCCATAAAATCGCCCCCCACCAGAAACGCCGTCGGCAGCGCTTTATCCGCCGTCTGGCTGAGCCAGGCGCTGACCTGCTCCCCGGTCTCTCTGGCGCTGAAGCTCGGCACCACCAGCAGATCCCGTTTGTCGTTGAATTTGAGGTTATGTCCCTGCCAGGCATCGCGGATCCCCGCCAGCCGCAGCTCCATGGTGTAGCGTCGCAGGCAGAGCACGTTCAGCACTTCCCGGTGACCCATCTCGAACAGGTATTCCGCCGCCAGCTCGCCAATGGCACGGTGATCGGGGGAGACGGCGGGCAGGCGCTGGCGTCGGTCGCGGCAGTTGATCAGCATGCAGGGTTTACCCACATCCACGGCGAGATCGTGGATGTGCGGATCGTCGATCCCCAGCAAAATAGCGGCCTGGGTTTCCGCTTCGTTCATCCGGGTCAGAAACAGCTGGGCATCGCTGTCGAACTCCTCCAGCGCGCAGTAGCGCAGCCTCACCTCATGCAGGCCGAGGGCTTTGCTCATGCTCTGGATCACCCGGTAATAAAAGATGTCGGACCGCTCGTCAAAGGCGCGCTGCGGCGCAAAAACCACCAGACTGTTAAGCAGCAGTCGTCCGGCAGCCATGCCCTCCATCACCCCCAGCTCCTTCGCGCAGGCCAGCACTTTGCTGCGCGCGGCGGGGCTGGTGTTGGCTTTTCCGGCCAGCACTCTGGACACCGTGCTGACCGAAAGCTGCGTCCGGGCGGCGATTTCCGCGATTTTTAGCCTTTTCTCCATTCTGTGATCTTGCCCCGATTGTTAAATGAATAAATTCTCACAACGTGAAAAGTGTGTCATAGCTGGCTTCATTAGCATCATCGCAAACTATTAATAACATTTATGAGAAAACTTGCACAAAATCCGCTACTGCTGATTCTTTTTCTGTCTTAAGTTCAATTTGTCACACAGCTTCCATACTAGTTGTATAGCAACACCATCAAAAACGACAAAGCGGTGTGACACCCTAACCTACGTACCCCTACAGTCCGTCTGGAGACAGAACAATGAGTCAGGACATCAATCACACCGTCGCGGTCGGCAAAACCCGCCGCGTTATCAAAAACCTGCGCTGGTATGTGCTGGTTCTGTTTTTACTGGGCGTCACCGTTAACTACATCACCCGTAACTCGTTAGGTATTCTTGCCCCGGAACTGAAAGAGAGCCTGGGCATTACCACAGAACAGTACTCGTGGATTGTCGGTGCCTTCCAGCTCGCCTATACCCTCTTCCAGCCGCTGTGTGGCTGGTTAATCGACGTTATTGGCCTGAAGATTGGCTTTATGGTCTGCGCCGGGATCTGGGCGCTGATGTGTATTTTCCACGCGGGCGCCGGCAGCTGGCTGCACCTGGCGATCCTGCGCTTCTTTATGGGCGCGTCTGAAGCGGCCGCGACCCCGGCAAACGCCAAAACCATTGGCGAATGGTTCCCGAAATCGGAGCGTCCGGTGGCGGCCGGTTGGGCGGGCGTGGGCTTCTCCATCGGGGCGATGCTGGCCCCGCCAATCATCTACTTCGCCCACGCCTCCTTCGGCTGGCAGGGCGCGTTTATGTTTACCGGCGTGCTGGCGCTGCTGTGGGTGATCCTGTGGTGGGCGTTCTACCACAACCCGGAGCAGCACCCGAACCTGAGCAAGGACGAGCTGGCGTTTATCAAGCAGGATAACGAGCCACCGGCGGTGAAACTGCCCTTCCTGACCGCGCTGAAAACGGTCTCGAAGAACAAACGCTTCTACGGGATTGCCATTCCGGCGTTTATGGCGGAACCGGCCTGGGCGGTACTGAGCTTCTGGGTGCCGCTCTATCTGGCGAAAGAGCACGGCATGGATCTGAAGCAGATTGCGATGTTTGCCTGGCTGCCGTTTCTCGCCGCTGACCTCGGCAGCGTGGCGAGCGGCTATCTCACCCGTCTCTATACCCGCTGGTTCGGCTGCTCCCGCGTCAACTCGGTGGTGGCCAGCTCGGTTACCGGTGCCTTCCTGATGATCTCCCTCGGCATCGTCGCCCTCACCCGCGACCCGTACATTACCATTGCGCTGATCTCCATCGGCGGCTTTGGGCACCAGATCATCTCCTGCATGCTCAGCGCGCTGGTGGTGGAGTCTTTCGACAAGGGCCAGATGGCCACCGTCAACGGCATGCGCGGCTCGGCGGCGTGGATCGCCAGCTTCCTCTTCTCCCTGTTGATTGGTGTGACCGCCGACAAAATCGGCTTTAACCCGCTCTTTATTGCCATGGGGTTCTTCGACCTGATTGGCGCTGTTTTCCTGGTGGCATTTATTGCTGAACGTCGCGCCAAGCGCGCCTGATAGTGGATGTATTGCATATGAAAACCCTGAAAAACTGGACCGTAGATAAACAGTCAGCGAACCATCTGGAACTGCTGGTCGATAACCAGCATCGCCTGTGCCTGTACGTGCTGGAAGAGAACCTGTTCCGCGTGCTGATTAAACGCCAGGGGGCCCTGACCCTGGATCGTACCTGGAGCATCGCCCCCGAGCAGGACGTACCCTGGGAAGGCCGCCGCCGGGACGACCTCAGCGGCTTTACCTGCCCGACCTGGACCCTGACGCAGCAGGACGATGTGCTGACCGTTGCCACTGAACAGCTGCGCGTCACCGTCCACCAGCCGCTGTGGCTGGAGTGGCACTATCGCGATGACGCGGGCGAGTGGCAGCCGCTGGTCAACGATCGCCCAACCAGCGCCTATCTGCTCAACGCCCACGGCGACGGCGTGGCGCACTACCTGAGCCGTTGTAAGGACGAGCGTTTTTATGGCCTCGGCGAGAAAGCGGGCGATCTGCAGCGCAACGGCAAGCGCTATGAGATGCGTAACCTGGATGCGATGGGCTATAACGCGGCCAGCACCGATCCGCTGTACAAGCATATTCCGTTTACCCTCACCCGCCGGGATGACGTGAGCTACGGCCTGTTTTACGACAACCTGAGCAGCTGCTGGCTGGATCTGGGCAACGAAATCGACAACTACCACACCGCCTACCGCCGCTGGCAGGCGGAAGCGGGCGATATCGATTACTACATCTTCACCGGCAAACGGGCACTGGACGTCACCAAAGCCTTCGTGCGCCTGACCGGCAAAACCCTGTTCGGGCCTAAGTGGAGCCTGGGCTACAGCGGCTCGACCATGCACTACACCGACGCGCCGGACGCGCAAAACCAGCTGATGAACTTTATCCGCCTGTGCGAAGAGCACGCCATTCCGTGCGACTCGTTCCAGCTCTCGTCGGGCTACACCTCGATCAACGGCAAGCGCTACGTCTTTAACTGGAACTACGACAAGGTGCCGCAGCCGAAGGTGATGAGCCAGGCGTTCCACGATGCGGGACTAAAGCTTGCGGCGAACATCAAGCCTTGCCTGCTGCAGGATCATCCGCGCTATAACGAGGTGGCGGAGCGCGGCCTGTTCATTCGCGATTCAGAAACCGACGCACCGGAACGCTCCAGCTTCTGGGATGACGAAGGTTCTCACCTCGACTTTACCAACCCGCAGACGGTGCAGTGGTGGCAGGAAGGGGTAACCACCCAGCTGCTGGAGATGGGGATCGACTCCACCTGGAACGACAATAACGAGTTCGAGGTGTGGGACGGGGAAGCGCGCTGCCACGGCTTTGGCAACGAAATCGCCATCAAACATATTCGCCCGGTGATGCCGCTGCTGATGATGCGTGCTTCGCTGGAAGCGCAGCAGCGCTTTGCGCCGGAAAAACGTCCGTACCTGATCTCCCGTTCCGGCTGCGCCGGGATGCAGCGCTACGTCCAGACCTGGAGCGGGGATAACCGCACCAACTGGGCGACCCTGCGCTATAACACCCGCATGGGGCTGGGGATGAGCCTCTCCGGGTTATATAACGTCGGCCACGACGTCGGCGGCTTCTCCGGCGATAAGCCGGACGCCGAGCTGTTTGTCCGTTGGGTGCAGAACGGGGTGATGCACCCGCGCTTTACCATTCACTCGTGGAATGATGATGCCACCGTTAACGAACCCTGGATGTATCCGGGCGTGACGCCTGCCATTCGCGGTGCCATCGAGCTGCGCTACCGCCTGCTGCCCTATCTCTACACCCTGCTCTGGCAGGCCCATGCCGATGACGAGCCGATGCTGCGTCCGACCTTCCTCGACCACGAGCACGATGCGCAGACCTTTGAAGAGTGCGATGACTTCCTGCTGGGCCGCGACCTGCTGGTAGCCAGCGTCGTCGAAGCCGGTCAGCGCGAGCGCCGCCTCTGGCTGCCGGATAACGAAACCGGCTGGTACGATTTTTACACCCAGGAGTGGTTCTCGGGCGGGCAGTGGATCGTCCGCGACGCCCCGCTGGAAAAACTGCCGCTGCTGGTGCGCGCCGGGGCCGGTCTGCCCCTCAGCGAACGCATCACCCATGTGTCAGCCGAAAAAGACGATACCCGCGAGCTGAAGCTGTTCCCGGTGAAAGGCGTGGGTACGACTTCGGGGCTGCTGTTTGAAGACGACGGCGAGAGCTGGGGTTATCAGACCGGCAATGCGCGGTGGGTGGAGTGGGAGATGGTGTGCGATGGGGCAACTATCAACCTGAAGATCAACGGGCGCGGGGATTATCGTCCGGCGTGGAAGGCGCTGAAGCTGTCGTTACCGGCCGGGGAAAAACGTAAGCTGCTGGTGAATGGTGTTGAAGGGAGTGAGTGGGTGCGTTGAACAGCGCCGGGTGGCGGCTTCGCCTTACCCGGCCTACAAAACTACAAAACCGCTCCATATCGTAGGCCGGGCAAGCGCATGCGCCGCCCGGCGTGACAGACCGCAGATTCGTAGGCCCGGTAAGCATAGCGCTACCGGGCTTATTTTTAACCGTCGATACCTTTGCTGCGCAGGTAATCTTCATAGTTACCGCTGAAGTCCACCACGCGCTCCGGCGTAATTTCAATCACGCGGGTCGCCAGCGAGCTCACAAACTCACGGTCGTGAGAGACGAAGATCAGGGTGCCCTGATACATCTCCAGCGCCATGTTCAGCGATTCGATTGATTCCATGTCCAGGTGGTTGGTTGGTTCGTCCATCACCAGGATGTTCGGTTTCTGCATCATCAGCTTGCCGAACAGCATACGGCCCTTCTCACCACCGGAGAGCACCTTCGCCGGCTTTTTGATGTCGTCCTGGCTGAACAGCAGACGACCGAGGAAGCTGCGCACCACCTGCTCGTCATCGCCTTCGGATTTCCACTGGCTCATCCAGTCGAACACGGTCAGGTCGTTGTCGAAATCTTCGGCGTGATCCTGAGCGTAGTAACCAATCTGCGCATTCTCGGACCATTTCACGGTGCCGGTATCCGGGGCCAGTTCACCCACCAGGGTCTTCAGCATGGTGGATTTACCCACGCCGTTGGCACCGATGATTGCGATCTTCTCGCCCACTTCCAGCAGCAGGTTGAAATTCTTAAACAGCGGACCGTTATCGAAGCCTTTTGACAGCTCTTCGACGGCCAACGCGTTACGGAACAGTTTCTTGTCCTGCTCGAAGCGGATGAACGGGTTCTGACGGCTGGAGGCTTTAACTTCATCCAGCTTAATTTTGTCGATCTGACGGGCACGCGAGGTCGCCTGACGCGATTTAGAGGCGTTGGCGCTGAAGCGGCTGACGAAGGATTGCAGGTCCGCAATCTGCGCCTTTTTCTTGGCATTGTCGGCCAGCAGACGCTCACGCGCCTGGGTCGCCGCGGTCATGTACTCGTCGTAGTTGCCTGCATAAACGCGCAGTTCGCCGTAGTCCAGATCCGCCATGTGGGTGCAGACCATGTTCAGGAAGTGACGGTCGTGCGAGATGATGATCATGGTGCTGTTACGCTCGTTCAGCGTCTGCTCCAGCCAGCGAATGGTGTCGATGTCCAGGTTGTTCGTCGGTTCGTCGAGCAGCAGGATGTCCGGGTTAGAGAACAGCGCCTGCGCCAGCAGCACACGCAGCTTCCAGCCCGGAGCCACTTCGCTCATCAGACCGTAGTGCTGTTCAACCGGAATGCCCACGCCCAGCAGCAGTTCACCGGCACGGGATTCGGCAGAGTAGCCGTCCATTTCGCCGTACAGCACTTCGAGATCGGCCACTTTATAGCCGTCTTCTTCGCTCATTTCGGCAAGTGCATAGATGCGATCGCGCTCCTGCTTCACTTCCCACAGCTCACCGTGGCCCATGATCACCGTGTCAAGAACAGTGAACGCTTCAAAGGCGAACTGATCCTGACGCAGCTTACCGATGCGCTCGTTCGGATCGAGAGAAACGTTGCCCAGCGTCGGCTCTAAATCGCCGCCGAGGATCTTCATGAAGGTGGATTTTCCGCTACCGTTGGCACCAATCAGGCCGTAACGGTTGCCGCCGCCAAATTTGACGGAAATGTTTTCGAACAGCGGCTTACTGCCAAACTGCATAGTGACGTTGCTGGTAACTAACACGGGAGATTCCTGCGAGAAGTGTGATAAACCCGGCATTATGCCACAATTCCGAAATGAGATCCCGTGTAACAACATAACGCTAAACTTTAACGAAACGGAAAAAAGTGTGATTTAGTACACATCCGAATTCCATGCGGTCAGGAATGCACATATAATGCGCTCCCTAAACCGTTCAGACTTTTAAACAACCTGCCAAGTGGCACAGATACCTCGCACACCATGAATATGAAATTAACTTCGCTTTTTGCGGCGGCGTTTGCCGTAGTAGGGTTTTGCAAGACCGCTTCTGCTGTCACCTATCCACTGCCAACCGACGGTAGCCGTCTGGTGGGTCAGAACCAGGTTGTGACCGTTGAAGAGGGCAACAGCCAGCCGCTGGAATATTTCGCAGCTGAATACCAACTGGGCTTGTCCAACATGCTCGAGGCTAACCCGGGCGTCGATCCGTACCTGCCGAAGGGCGGTACCGTGCTGAACATTCCTCAGCAGCTGATCCTGCCGGACACCGTGCATGAAGGCATCGTGATCAACAGCGCCGAAATGCGTCTGTACTACTACCCGAAAGGCACCAACACCGTCATCGTGCTGCCAATCGGTATCGGCCAGCTGGGTAAAGATACCCCGATGAACTGGACCACCAAAGTTGAGCGTAAGAAAGCCGGCCCAACCTGGACCCCAACTGCCAAAATGCACGCGGAATACATCGCCGCGGGCGAGCCGCTGCCAGCCGTTGTTCCTGCTGGCCCGGACAACCCGATGGGTCTGTATGCCCTGTACATCGGTCGTCTGTATGCCATCCATGGTACCAACGCCAACTTCGGTATCGGCCTGCGCGTGAGCCACGGCTGTGTGCGTCTGCGTAACGACGACATCAAGTTCCTGTTCGAGAACGTGCCGGTGGGTACGCGCGTGCAGTTCATCAACGAGCCGGTAAAAGCCACCACCGAGCCGGATGGCAGCCGTTACCTCGAAGTGCATAACCCGCTGTCCACCAGCGAAGATCAGATCGACAACAACGTCACCGTGCCGGTTACCCTGACCAGCAACGTGCAGGCCATCACTGGCCAGCAGGACGTGGATGCGACCATCGTTGAGCAAGCGATCAACAACCGTTCCGGTATGCCGGTTCGTCTTAACTGATTGCGGAATGCGATATAAAAAAAGCGGGCCTGATGGCCCGCTTTTTTATTGTCTGTTACTGCTGCGTGTGGCAATGCCCGGCGGCGCGACGCTTGCCGGGCCTACGGGTCGTTTGTAGGCCGGGTAAGGCGCAGCCGCCACCCGGCTGTGGTTACTGCTGCGCCAGCTGGTTACGGCGATACTCTCCCTGCCGTTCCAGCATCCAGCCTGGATATTCTCGCGGCAGCGCGCTCACCGCATCCAGCTGTTTCAGCTCCTCATCGCTGAGATGAATCGCCGTCGCGGCGATATTGTCGTCCAGCTGATCCACCCGTTTCGCCCCCACAATCACGCTGCTGACCACCGGCTGATGGAGCAGCCAGGCGAGGGCAATCTGCGCGACCGATACCCCTTTGCTGTCGGCAATGTTGCGCATCACGTCCACACAGTCAAAGGCCCGCGCTTTATCCACCGGCGGGAAGTCAAATTCCTGGCGGCGGCCACCGCCCTGCACCTGGCCGTCGCGGTCATATTTGCCGCTCAGCAGCCCGCCCGCCAGCGGGCTCCAGACCATTAAACCTACCTTCTCACTCTGCAACATCGGCACCAGCTCGCGTTCAAGATCGCGGCCTGCGATGGTGTAGTAAGCCTGCAGGGAGGCAAAACGGGCCAGCCCCAGCCGTTCGGAAATGCCCAGCGCCTTCATTATCTGCCATGCCGCCCAGTTCGATACCCCGATGTAGCGCACATGCCCGTGCTGAACGAGGTTATCCAGGGCATAGAGCGTCTCTTCTATCGGGGTGGCCGGGTCAAAGCCGTGCAGCTGATAGAGATCGATATGATCCAGCTGCATGCGCTGCAGGCTCTCTTTTACGCTGCTGATGATGTGATGCCGCGAACTGCCGCGGGAATTGACCCCGGCGGTGCCCGTCTCGCCAAAGACTTTGGTCGCTACCACCACGTTTTCACGCGGGATCTTCAGGTTTTTCAGCGCCTGGCCGGTGATCGCTTCAGAACGCCCTTCGGAATAGACGTTGGCGGTGTCGATAAAATTGATCCCCGCGTCCAGCGCACGGCCCACCAGCTGCTCGGCCTCCTGCTGCTGGAGTTGGCCTATCTTGCCCCACATGCCGCCTTCGCCGCCAAAGGTCATGGTGCCGAGGCAGAGCTCAGAAACAAACAGGCCGGTATTACCCAGTTTTTGATATCGCATTTGACGCTCCTCGTGTGTTGAGTACCCGATAGTTATACCCGGCTCACGCCGACGGCGAATGTGCGGTTCCTGCCCGTTTCTTGCCCAATCCTCTGAACTTATCCGCGCGGGGCGTCGCCAAAGACGGCGTAGTCCGGCAGCTGCACCTGCTGGTACGGCTCCCAGCCCCCGCCGAGAGCTTTATAGAGCGCCACCAGATCCAGCGCGCTCTGTACCCGGGCCTGATCCCGCTGCTGCTGCGCCTGCGCCAGCTGGCGCTGGGCATCCAGCACGTCGATAAAAGTGGCGATCCCCTGGCGATAGCTGCTGCTTGCCAGATCGAAGGCGTTTTGCAGCGCATCGATGGTTTTGTTCAATCCCGCCTCCCGCTTCTGGTCGGTGCGATAGCTGACCAGCGCGTTTTCCACATCGCCCAGCGCGGTGAGCACCGTCTGTCGATACTCCAGCACAGCGGCGCCCTGCTGCGCGCGGGCAACCTTCACGCTGGAGACCAGCCGCCCGCCCTGGAAGATGGGGATAGAGACCTGCGGCCCGACGCTGTAGAAGTGGCTGCTCCAGTCGGTGAGCCAGCTGGCTTCGCTGTTACGCAGGCCAAACTGGCCGCTGAGCGAGACGCTGGGGAACAGCTGCGCCACCGAGACGCCGATCTGCGCGGTGGCCGCATGCAGGTTGGCCTCGGCTTCACGCACGTCCGGACGTCGCCGCGCCAGCGTGGAAGGAATCCCGGTGGGAACAATCTCCGGTAGCGCGGGCAGCGGCTTGCTGGCCTGCAGCTCGCCGTCCAGCGCCCCCGGCGGTTTACCCAGCAGGATCGCCAGACCGTTCATCGCCTGCCGCGCCTGGGCTTCATACTGCGGAAGCTGCGCCTCCAGGTTGCCGAGCTGGGCGCGAGCGTTCTCCACGTCCATCTGCGGCGACAGGCCGCCGCGCTGGCGGCTGTCGGTCAGCTCCAGGGTCTGCTGCGCGCTCTCGATCTGGGTGTTGAGGGTGGCGATGCTGCTCTGGGCACCGCGCAGCTGGAGCCAGCCGCGGGCGACTTCGGCCTCCAGCGACACCAGGGCGTCGTTACGCTGCTCGATGGCCGCCTGCTGCTGAGCATCGGCGGCTTCCACCTGACGGCGCACCTTGCCCCACAGATCCAGCTCCCACTGGGCGTCAAAGCTGCCCTGATAGAGATTAATCGGCTGGGTCAGCGGCCCCAGCGCGCCGCGCAGCTCGGGATCGACGTCATCCAGCTGCTCGTACACGCCGTGGGATTTCAGCTCCCCCTCCAGCCCCAGCTGCTGCCGGGTGGCCTGCAGGTTACCGTTCACTGCCGGGAAGAAGGCCCCGCCCGCCTGGTTGATCTGCTCCCGCGCCCCGGCAATGCGCAGCACGGTTTGCTGCAGCGACAGGTTGCCGGCAATGGCGCGTTCAATCAGGCTGTCCAGCTGCGGATCGCCGAAGGTTTTCCACCAGCGCGGGTTGATGGCGGTGGATGCGGTCTGCGATTTCACGCCACCGTCGCCCGGATCGTTCCAGTGGGTCGGGGTTTGCGGCGCGGGCTGCTGGTAGTCGGGCCCCACGGCACAGCCTGCCAGCAACAGCATTATCATCAGGGGGCTTAAACGTCTGCAAATCATCAGTGTGCTCCTGCACTTCCCTCGCTCTTAACCGGCGAGAGCAACAAACAAAACGGAATCAGTAAGAGGGCCACCACGCTCAGAAGGGTGAAGACGTCGATGTAGGCCAGGAACCGCGACTGTTCGATCATCACCTGGTACATGCGCCCGGTGGCGATGCCGGCGGGGTCGCCTACCTGGGTGGTAAAGTTCTGCACCGCCTGCGCCATCTCGCGGATGGTGTGCTGGAACGGCTCATCGAACGCCGAGGTATGCGAGGCCAGATAGGCGCTGTGGGCCTGCGAGCGCTCGGTAATGGCCGCCGTCGAGAGCGAAATGCCGATCGACCCCGCCACGTTGCGGAACATGGTAAACAGCGCCGCGGCGTCGGCGTTCAGCTGCCGGGGAATCGAAATAAAGGCGATGGTGGTCAGGGGGACAAACAGGAACCCCAGCCCGATCGACTGGGCGCTGCGGAACAGCACCAGGGTCTCGAAGTCGATATCCGGCGTGAGCGTGCGCGACCAGAAGAACGACACCGCCAGGCAGGTAAAGCCGAAGGCGATGATCCAGCGCGTCTGCACAATCGGCATCAGCTTCAGCACCAGCGGGATGGTCAGGACAATCAGCACCGCGCCGGGCGAGAGCACCAGCCCCGACCAGGTGGCGGTATAGCCCAGATCCTGCTGCGCCAGCTGCGGGATCACCACCGAGCTGCCGTAGAGGATCATGGCCATGCCGGCCATCAGCAGGCTGGAGACGGCAAAGTTTTTATCCTTCATGCAGTGCAGATCCACCACCGGCTTTTTGGCATACAGCAGCCAGTAGATGGCGCCGATAATGCCAATCAGCGTCAGCACCGCGAAGGTGCGGGTAAAGTTCGAGTTAAACCAGTCTTCGTCCTCGCCGCGGTCGAGCATCACCTGCAGGCAGCCCAGACCGAGTGCGATCAGGCCAATCCCGGTCCAGTCGATAGGGATCTTCTCTTTCGATTTACTCTCCCACGGCGGATCTTCCAGCAGCTGATAGATCGCCAGCACCGTCACAATCCCCACCGGAATATTAATAAAGAACACCCAGCGCCAGGAGTAGTTATCGGTGATCCAGCCCCCGAGCGTCGGCCCCAGCACCGGGGCGACGATAATGGCGATGGACGACAGGCCAAAGGCCTTGCCACGATCTTCCGGCTTAAAGTAGTCGAGCAGCACCGACTGCTGGGTGGGCTGCAGGCCGCCGCCGAAGAAGCCCTGCATGATGCGGAACAGGATGATCTGCCACAGCTCGGTGGCGATCCCGCACAGGAAGGAACAGACGGTGAACATCACGATGCAGATCAGGAAGAACTGCTTGCGGCCAAAGACCCGACTCAGAAAGGCCGAAATGGGCAGCACGATGCCGTTGGCCACCAGATAGCTGGTGAGCACCCAGGTGGATTCGTCGTAGCTGGCGGACAGCGAGCCCGCCACGTGGGGCAGCGCCACGTTCACGATAGTGGTGTCGAGGATCTCCATAAACACCGCGAGGGTGACGACGATCGCCACCGCCCACGGGTTGCTGGCGGGCCGCCAGTTTTCGTGGCTGTGCTCACTCATTCCACGGTTACCTTGGGTTCAACCGAGAGGCCGAGCGGCAGCGGCTGGTTGGGATCCAGCCCTTTATCGATAACGATTTTCACCGGCACGCGCTGGACGATCTTCACGAAGTTGCCGGTGGCGTTCTCCGACGGGAAGGCGGCGAAGCGCGAGCCGCTCCCCTGCTGGATAGAGTCGATATGCCCTTCAAGCTCCAGATCCGGCCAGGCGTCCACGCTCAGCGTCACCTTATTGCCGGGGCGCATCCGCTCCAGCTGCGACTCTTTAAAGTTGGCAACCACCCAGATATCGGTCGAGACCAGCGAAAAGAGCGCAGTGCCCGCCTGCACCAGGGTGCCGGTCTGGACGTTGCGTTTGGTGATGTAGCCATCAAAGGGGGCGCGAACTTCGGTATAGGAGAAGTTGAGCTCGGCGGTCTCCAGCTGGGCGCGGGCCTGCTCCACCTGGCGCTCCCGGGCTTCAACGTTGGTCTCCTGCTGGCGAATTTGCAGCTGCACCTGCGAGGCCACCTCAAGCTGCGCTTTGGCGCTGGCAAGCTGGGCCTGAGCGCTGCGCAGCTGGGCGTTGGCCGCGTCGATGCTCTGTTGCGTGGTGGCGCGGGGATCGACGCCGCGCTGGCGGCGATATTCCGCCTCGGCATTGGCCAGATCCGCCTGGGCTTTGATTACATTAGCGTTGGCTTCATCGCGCTGGGCAGGATATTGCACCTTCGAGAGGGCCAGCTGCGCCTGGGCCTGATGAAGCTGGGCCTCGGCCAGACCTAGCTGGGCTTTGGCCTGGTCGCGCTGGGCGCTGGTGTCCCGGGGATCGATCGTCACAAGCAGATCGCCCTTTTTCACCCGCTGGTTATCGCGCACCCGCAGTTCGGTAACATAGCCTGCGGTTTTGGGGGCGATGGTCACGGCGTCGCCTTCGGTGAAGGCGTCATCGGTGGTCTCCTGGTTACGGGTCATAAACCACCACACCAGCGCCACGATGACCATCACGATCACCACAATGCCCAGAATGATCAGCGGCTTCTTGCCGGGGCGTTTACGTTCAGTCTCTTTATTATCGGTTTTATCAGACGGTTGGTTTTCTTCTGCCATAAACAGCATCCATCCTGTTAGTGAACGGCATCACAATTTATGCCGCTCACTAAAGTTAGGACGTTGCTATACATTTGCCAGGAAAACCTGACAAATTTGGCACTATATGAGAAGGAATAATCCGAATCCGACGAGCGCCGCCCAGGCCAGCATTGGCAGGGACCAGAGGTGGAAGCGCCACCAGATCCGGCGATCGTTTGCCATCCGCAGGGCGATCAGGTTCGCGAGGGATCCCGGCAGCAGGCCAAAGCCCCCGACATTCACCGCCCACGCCAGCAGCGCCGTTGGCGGGACGTAGTTGAGCAGCAGGATGGTAGACGGTACGTTGCTGATAAACTGCGACAGCCCGATGGCCGTCAGCCAGAGGCCCGGCTGCGACAGATGGGTGACGTTTTGCAGCACGCCCTGTAACGCCGGAACCTGAATTAGCAGATGCACGTCGATAAACATCGCCATAAACACCAGCAGCAGCGTCCAGTCGACGCTGATGAGCACCCGGCGCGCCAGCAGCAGGAATCCCCCCGCCACCAGCAGCACGCCCCACAGCTCCTGCTTGAGATCGAGGGCCACCAGAAACACCAGATAGAGTGCCAGACAGCTCCATGCCAGCCGCGGTTTCGACTGGGCCGCCGCGCTGCCGCTGTGATAGCGCAGCGCCGTTGCCGGGAAGGCAAACCAGCACAGGGCCATCAGGGTCAGTACCATCACCAGCGCCAGGGGGGCCATCTGCCAGGTGAAGGCGGCAAACGACAGCCCGGATCGTCCCCACAGCAGGATGTTTTGCGGGTTGCCGATCGGCGTCAGCAGCGATCCGGCGTTGACCGCCAGCGCCTCAAAGATGATCAGACGGTTAACCGGGATTTCGCACAGCTTGCGCAGCGTGAGGGTGAGCGGCACCACGATAAACAGCGCCACATCATTGGTCAGAAAGGTCGACAGCAGCGCGGCAGAGAGGACCATAAAGAGCGCTAACCGTCGCTCGGTGGCGAAACGGCGCACCATCTTGCGTCCCAGCACATCGAAATAGCCGCTCTGCTCCACCCCTTTGGTCAGCATCATCAGCCCGGCAAGGGTAATGATGGTGTGCCAGTCAATGGCAGCAGGCCAGCGCTCAGGGGCGAAGGGCACCAGAAAACTGAGGCCGACCCCAACGACCAGTAGAAGATGAAAGAAACGATCGCGGGCCAGCGCCCGCAAGCCTGGCAGGGTCATTCTGCGGAGGATCCATATTTAAGCGTAAAGGCCTGGAACTGTTTCAGCGTCTCTTCGCTGACGTGATGCTCCATCCCTTCGGCGTCACGGCGGGCAATCTCCGGGCTGACGCCCAGCACCAGCAGGAAATTTTCGACAATCTGATGGCGCTCGCGGCTCGCCTGCGCCAGCTTCTCCCCTTCCGGCGTCAGGAACACCCCGCGCCAGGGGATCATTTCGATCAGGCCGACCGTTGCCAGGCGCTTGAGCATTTTTGCCACCGTCGGCTGCGAGACGCCAAGGCGTGCGGCCATATCCACCTGACGGGCCTCCCCTACCTCGCGGATCAGATCGGAGATCAGTTCGACATAATCATCGATCAGCTCGCGACGATGGGCTTCGCGAACCTGTCGAAATCCTTCGACATGCTCTTCGACGTTGACCAGTTGCGTCATTCTTTTTGTTGTTGGTTTACCTGCACGGCGGTTCATTGTGCTTCCTCAAGCGGGGGACACATCAAGCGTATCAATAGATAAGCGGCCATTGTAAACCATCGCCCCACAAGCACAAAAAATTAACGATATAGCCGTAGCCATATAACATAGCCTGTGCTATATCTGTATGTAATGCAGTCACCCTTCACGGATCGAAGGGATCAACCCGCAGGAGGTAACAATGAACGAATTCAAGAGGTGTATACGCGTGTTCAGCCACTCTCCCTTTAAAGTACGCTTAATGCTGCTGAATATGATTTGCGACATCATTAACGGCAAACCACAGCAGAACAAACCCACCCACTAAGCGGCGTCGCGGTACGCCGCTTCATTTTTCTGTCATTTACCCCCTCTATACTGTTCGTCTTCACGCTATGCCCGGACCTTTTTTGCGGAAATGTAATCCCCTTCGCAAAACACCCCCTTTATAACTGTTGACCTTAACGGCCACTGGCTCTATCTTCTTGCAGCCCTGCACTATTTGCGGCTCGCAGATGCGGACCTCCTCTCCCCTTCTACGCATTCTCAGGCAGGTTTTGACCCTTGGCGCCAGGGTGAGCACATGGCGTTTTCACGATAGTGACCTATGAATTTAACCCTGAAAGACACGCTCATTACCCGCAGCCGGGCCTTAAGCCCGTGGACCGGATTCTACTTTTTACAGTCGCTGCTGATTAATATCGCCCTCGGCTATTCATTCAGCATCCTCTATACCGTCGCTTTCACCTGTATCCTGCATCTGCTCTGGCTGAGCGCGCCGCGCCTGCAAAAAGGGCTGCTCGGGATCTGCTCGCTGGTAGCGGCGATGTATTTCCCCTTTGGCCAGGCCTACGGCGCGCCCAACTTTAATACCCTGCTGGCGATGCACTCCACCAACATGGAGGAGTCGACGGAGATCCTGACCATCTTCCCGTGGTACAGCTACGTCGTCGGCCTGTTTATCTTTGCCCTCGGCGCGATCGCCGTGCGCCGCAAGCCGCAGCCTAAAAAGGCGTGGGGCAAAATCGACAGCCTGTGTCTGGTGTTCAGCGTGGTGGCCTTTTTCGTCGCCCCGGTGCAAAACCTGGCCTGGGGCGGCGTCTTCAAGCTGAAGGATACTGGCTATCCTGTGTTTCGCTTCGTTAAAGACGTGGTGGTGAACAACCAGGAAGTGGTTGAGGAGCAGGCCCGGATGGCCGAGCTGTCGCAGATGAAGGACACCTGGAACGTGCTGGCGGTGAAACCGAAGTATCACATCTATATGGTGGTGATTGGGGAAAGCGCCCGACGCGACGCGCTGGGTGCCTTCGGTGGACACTGGAATAACACTCCGTTTGCCAGCAAGGTGAACGGCACTCTGTTTACCGACTACATTGCCGCCAGCGGTTCAACCCAGAAGTCGCTCGGGCTGACGCTCAACCGGGTAGTGGACAATAAGCCGCAGTATCAGGATAACTTTGTTACCCTCGCCAACCGCGCGGGCTTCCAGAGCTGGTGGTTCTCGAACCAGGGGCAGATTGGTGAGTACGATACCGCCATCGCCAGCATCGCCAAACGGGCTGACGAAGTGCAGTTCCTGAAAAGCGGTGATTTCGAGGCGGATAAAAATACGCGGGATGAGGCATTACTCAAGATGACCGAACAGGTCTTCAGCAGCCATCGCACCCAGCCGCAGCTGATCGTCCTGCACCTGATGGGCTCCCACCCGCAGGCCTGCGATCGCACCCAGGGGAAATATACCGAGTTCGTGCAGTCGAAAGAGACCTCGTGCTATCTCTACACCATGACCCAGACCGACGATCTGCTCAGCAAGCTCTATGCCCAGCTGCAAAACACCGGCGAGAGCTTCTCGATGGTCTATTTTTCCGATCACGGGCTGGCGTTTAAAGAGCGCGGCAAAGAGGTGCAGTACCTGGCGCATGCCGATACTTTCCAGCAGAACTTCCAGGTTCCGTTTATGGTGCTGTCGAGCGATGATAAAGCCCATCGCATCGTCAAGGCGCGCCGTTCCGCGAATGATTTTTTAAGCTTCTTCTCGCAGTGGACGGGGATCAGCGCAAAAGAGATCGCCAGTAAGTACCGCTTTATGTCGAACGACAAAGCGCCGCCGGTGTATGTGACCAACTTTAAGTTACAGAAAGTGGATTACAACCATCTGGGGACGGACCTGTTTGAGACGAAAAGCCGTTAACGGCGGTGCGGCCTGATGCCCTCACCCTGGCCCTCTCCCACAGGGAGAGGGAAAAAAGACAAAAAAAATCCGCCCCTTGAGGCGGATTTTTTACTGGCTCACCGAAGTGATTAGAAGCGGTAACCTACGCCCGCGATCCAGGTGCCAACGTCAACGTTACGGATGCGGCTCTGCTCATAGGAGAAGTCCAGTGCAACGTTTTCGATTGGGTTGAACTGCATACCTGCGCCATAGGAGAAGCCGTAGTCGCTGGTGCTTGCAGAGCGGTTGAAGCCCTGGTTTTCAGTCTGCTGGAATTTACCGTAGCCAACACCCACAACACCGTAGATGCTTGCCCAGTCGTTCAGACGGTAAGCTGGACCTGCGGTGATGCCGTAGTACTGAGCTTTGTTGTAAGCGCCGTCTTCGGAACGGTCTTTCTCAGTGTAGGTGAAGGAACCGATAGCACCCAGCGGGTTGTTGTCCTGCTCGTAGCGATATTTCAGGTTGAAACCGTTGGTTTTATTCATCACGCCCTGCATATCGCTCTGAGCGTAACCGCCAGTCACGGTAGAGGTCGCTGCTACAGCGGAACCTGCGGAAACAGCCAGAACAGCTGCCAGTGCTGAAAGACATGCAATTTTTTTCATAACCACCTCAAATGTGCTTCAAGTAAATCCGTAAGTTTTAAATATATCAAAAAAAATTGTGAAACTCTTTGGGATTCGTGATGTCTAACGCGGGTTTTCATGTAACTAAACATTTCCACCAGCAGCTATCTTGTTCAAAAAACACCAGATTTGTGTTTCATAAAACTGATTTTGCGCGTCAGTCACAATACATTCATCCAGACGATTCCTAATCTGTTACAGAAATCACCCAGTGATATGAGGCTATTTTACGGATTTGCGGCGACTTTTTTTCAACAAAGTCTCAACCGCACGACGTTATTTCCTTTACACTCCCTCTCTTTACTTCCTTTGACAGAAATTGACAGGAGAAAGGATGCCTGGGTTGTCTCGCAGGGCGCCGGTCTGGTTGCCCGTAGTTGTCATTCTTATTGCCATGCTTTCGATTCAGAGCGGTGCCTCGCTGGCAAAATCGCTCTTTCCGATTGTAGGCGCCCCTGGCGTGACGGCGCTGCGTATTGCGCTCGGCACCCTGATCCTGGTTGTGATCTTTAAACCCTGGCGGTTGCGTTTCCAGAAAGAGCAGCGCCTGCCCCTGCTGTTTTACGGGCTGTCGCTGGGAGCGATGAACTATCTCTTCTACCTGTCGATTCAGACGGTGCCGCTGGGGATCGCCGTGGCGCTGGAGTTCACCGGCCCGCTGGCGGTGGCTCTGTTCTCCTCCCGTCGTCCGGTCGACTTTGTCTGGGTGGTGCTGGCGGTGCTGGGGCTGTGGTTTCTGCTGCCGCTGGGACAGGACGTCTCGCACGTCGACCTGACCGGCGCGGCGCTGGCGCTGGGCGCGGGTGCCTGCTGGGCGGTTTACATTCTTACCGGGCAGCGTGCCGGGGAAGAGCACGGCCCGGCCACCGTGGCGCTGGGATCGCTGATCGCCGCCATCGTCTTTGTGCCGCTGGGGATGGCCCAGGCTACCGAGTCAATCTGGCAGTGGTCGATCCTGCCGGTGGGTCTGGCTGTCGCGGTGCTCTCAACCGCACTCCCCTACTCGCTGGAGATGATTGCCCTGACCCGTCTGCCGACGCGCATTTTCGGCACCCTGATGAGTATGGAACCCGCGCTGGCGGCGATGTCCGGCATGGTGTTCCTCGGCGAAACCCTGACCTTTACCCAGACGCTGGCGCTCTGCTCGATCATTGCCGCCTCAATGGGGTCGACGCTCACCCTGCGCCGGGAGAGTAAAGTCGAAGAGGTGGATATCCGCTAGTCGGCGTTATTTTGCCGGGGAGCGACTTCCCGGCAAAATATTCCCATTCGCAATAACCGTCATTATTTTGAAATATCGCCTCCTTGCTCTGTAGTCTATTCAAAAATAAGATAAATTTACCCTCACATATAAATAGCCATATCATTTCAATAAGTTAACCATCACAACCCGCCTTTCACTATTAAACCAATAGGCAGTACCCAATCGCGCCTTCTATAGCCGGTGCTATACTTGATTTCGGAAATTACTTTGGACGCCAACATCAAGAGGAAATGAGATTATGCCTACCGCTAAACTGGTAAAAACGAAAGCACCTAATCTGCTCTATACCCGTAACGATGTCTCTGACAGCGATAAGAAAGCGACGATTGAGTTGCTGAATCGCCAGGTGATCCAGTTTATTGACCTGTCGCTGATTACCAAGCAGGCCCACTGGAATATGCGCGGCGCGAACTTTATTGCTGTACACGAGATGCTGGACGGCTTCCGTACCGCACTGACGACTCATCTGGATACCATGGCTGAACGTGCCGTGCAGCTGGGCGGCGTGGCGCTGGGCACCACTCAGGTCATCAACAGCAAAACGGCGCTGAAAAGCTACCCGCTGGATATCCACAGCGTGCAGGATCACCTGAAAGAGCTGGCGGATCGTTACGCTGTCGTGGCTAACGACGTACGTAAAGCGATTGGCGAAGCGAAAGATGAAGATACCGCAGACATCCTGACCGCCGCTTCCCGCGACCTGGATCAGTTCCTGTGGTTCATTGAGTCTAACATCGAGTAATCCATCGCGTTTTGCTCTTATACCCTCGCCTCTGGCGGGGGTTTTGCACTTTTATAGTGCAGTTATTTCCCCTTCCCCACCGCAAACGTAAAGCATTTGTAATAATCACCTCACACAATCGTTAACGAAAGATTGTTTTCTCATCAATATTTGCGCTTAATAGCATAACCGCTAGTGATGGCGTTGCCATGCACCAAAACAGTGCTTCGTTATGGTGCAATCGGCCGACATTGCTACACTTTTTGTGCAATGAAATGCGTACCAGCCCTTTAAAAACAACCTGTTGTAAAGTTGGCACGATTTTTTCATAGAGCCGTTCGTTCTCGCAGGGGATCGCCCCGTGGATATAAAAGGAAATGCTATGAAGTCTGTATTAAAAGTTTCACTGGCTGCACTTACCCTGGCTTTTGCGGTTTCTTCTCAGGCTGCTGATAAAAAACTGATTGTCGCCACCGACACCGCCTTCGTACCGTTCGAATTCAAACAGGGCGATCAGTACGTTGGTTTTGACGTGGATCTGTGGGCGGCCATCGCGAAAGAACTGAAACTGGACTACACCCTGAAGCCAATGGACTTCAGCGGCATCGTTCCGGCACTGCAAACCAAAAACGTTGACCTGGCGCTGGCCGGTATCACCATCACTGACGCACGTAAAAAAGCCATCGACTTCTCTGACGGCTACTACAAAAGCGGCCTGCTGGTGATGGTAAAAGCGGACAACAACGACGTGAAGAGCGCGAAAGATCTCGACGGCAAAGTGGTCGCGGTGAAGAGCGGCACCGGTTCTGTTGATTACGCGAAAGCCAACATCAAAACCAAAGACCTGCGCCAGTTCCCGAACATCGACAACGCGTACATGGAGCTGGGCACCAACCGTGCTGACGCCGTACTGCACGACACGCCAAACATTCTCTACTTCATCAAAACCGCAGGTAACGGCAAGTTCAAAGCGGTAGGTGAGTCTCTGGAAGCCCAGGAATACGGTATCGCCTTCCCGAAAGGCAGCGACGAGCTGCGTACTAAGGTGAACGGCGCGCTGAAAACCCTGAAAGAGAACGGCACGTATAACGAAATCTATAAAAAATGGTTCGGTACTGAACCTAAATAAAACAGCCTGTTAAGCAGGAACTGTACCGCCCGGTGGCGCTTGCGCTTACCGGGCATACAATTTTAGTCATCCCCCTGGCTAATTTTTTGTTTTCACCACGGTATACAGGAATACATCATGCAGTTTGACTGGAGCGCCATCTGGCCTGCCATTCCTCTCTTGCTTGAAGGCGCCAAAATGACCCTGTGGATTTCGGTCCTCGGTCTGGTTGGCGGGTTGATTATCGGCCTCGTGGCCGGTTTTGCCCGCACCTACGGCGGCTGGATAGCCAACCACGTAGCACTGGTTTTCATCGAAGTGATCCGCGGCACGCCTATTGTGGTGCAGGTGATGTTTATCTACTTCGCCCTGCCGATGGCCTTTACCGATCTGCGCATTGACCCGTTCAGCGCGGCGGTGGTCACCATCATGATCAACTCCGGTGCCTATATTGCTGAGATCACCCGCGGTGCGGTGCTGTCGATCCACAAGGGCTTTAGCGAGGCCGGTCTGGCGCTGGGTCTTTCCCGTCGCGAAACCATCCGCCACGTGATCCTGCCCCTGGCGCTGCGTCGTATGCTGCCGCCGCTGGGCAACCAGTGGATCATCAGCATTAAAGATACCTCACTGTTTATTGTTATCGGCGTAGCTGAACTGACCCGTCAGGGCCAGGAGATCATTGCCGGTAACTTCCGCGCCCTGGAAATCTGGAGCGCCGTTGCCGTGGTCTATCTGATTATTACCCTGGCACTGAGCTTCGTGCTGCGTCGTCTTGAAAGAAGGATGAAAATCCTGTGATTGAATTTAAAAACGTTTCCAAGCACTTCGGTCAGACCCAGGTGCTGCACAATATCGATCTGCAGATCCAGACCGGTGAAGTGGTGGTCATTATCGGGCCGTCCGGCTCCGGTAAATCGACCCTGCTGCGCTGCATCAACAAGCTGGAAGAGATCACCAGCGGCGATCTGATTGTCGACGGTCTGAAGGTCAACGACCCGAAGGTGGACGAGCGTCTGATCCGCCAGGAAGCCGGGATGGTGTTCCAGCAGTTCTACCTCTTCCCGCACCTGACGGCGCTGGAGAACGTGATGTTCGGTCCGCTGCGCGTGCGCGGTGCCAACAAAGCGGCTGCCGAGCGGCTTGCAAAAGAGCTGCTGGCAAAAGTGGGGCTGGCGGAGCGCGGGCATCACTACCCGTCCGAGCTCTCCGGTGGTCAGCAGCAGCGCGTGGCAATCGCCCGTGCGCTGGCGGTAAAACCGAAGATGATGCTGTTCGATGAGCCGACCTCGGCCCTCGACCCGGAGCTGCGCCACGAAGTGCTGAAAGTCATGCAGGATCTGGCGGAAGAAGGGATGACGATGGTGATCGTGACCCACGAAATCGGCTTTGCTGAGAAAGTGGCCTCGCGTCTGATCTTTATCGACAAAGGCCGTATTGCCGAAGATGGTAATCCGCAGGCGTTGATTGAGAACCCACCAAGCCAGCGTTTGCAGGATTTCCTCCAGCACGTTTCGTAATTTAACGCCGGGCGGCGCTGACGCTTGCCCGGCCTACGATTCCTCCGGAATCTTCCCAAAACTCCCCCGGTTCCGCTCGCCTTCTATACTTATCACTTTGCACAATATTGTCACCGGAGGACGCCGTGCCCTGGATCCTGCTGCTCCTGATAAGTCTGTTTTGCCTGCCTGCACAGGCCGTCAGCCTGCCGGGCGTCCCCGCTGCCACTACGCCTGAAGCGACCGCCCCGGCCGCCGAGCCGGACGTGGAGCAGAAGAAAGCCGCCTATTCCGCGCTGGCAGACGTGCTGGAAAATGACGCCTCGCGCCAGGAGCTGATTACACAGCTGCGCAGCGTGGCCGCCACGCCGCCGCAGGATCCGGTGCCCAAAATCACCCCGCCGGCGATCGAGGAAGAGAAGACCGTGCTGGAGAACGTGACCGACATCAGCCGTCATTACGGCGATGCGCTCTCCACCCGCTTCGCCCAGCTCTATCGCAACCTGATCGGCTCCCCGCATAAGCCCTTTAACCCGCAGACCTTCGTCGTTGCCGCGCGGCAGTTTCTGCTGCTCGCCGGTTTGGTCTTTGCCTTCTACTGGCTGGTCAGGCTCTGCGCCTGGCCGTTGTACCGTAAGATGGGCAGCTGGGGGCGCAGAAAGAACCGTGAAAAAAGCAGCTGGGTCCATCTGCCGCTGACCATCGCCAGCGCCTTTATTATCGATCTGCTGCTGCTGGCGTTGACCCTGTTTATCGGCCAGATCCTCAGCGAATACCTGAATACCGGCAACCCCACCATCGCCTTCCAGCAGACGCTGTTCCTCAACGCCTTCGCGCTGATTGAGTTCTTTAAAGCGATCCTGCGGCTGATATTCTGCCCGCGGGTGCCCGACCTGCGTCCCTTTAATATCAGCGATCGCGCCGCCCACTACTGGTCGCTCCGCCTGAGCATTCTGAGCGGCATGATCGGCTATGGCCTGCTGGTGGCGGTGCCCATTATCTCCAACCAGGTCAACGTGCAGATCGGCGCCCTGGCCAACGTGCTGATTATGCTCTGCATTACCGTCTGGGCGTTGTATCTGATTTTTCACAACAAGCGCGCCATTACCGAGGGGTTGCTGCACCTTGCCGATCGTTCGCTGGCCTTTTTCAGCCTGTTTATTCGCGCTTTCGCCCTGGTGTGGCACTGGCTGGCGAGCGCCTACTTTATCGTGCTCTGCTTCTTCTCCCTGTTCGATCCGGGAAACAGCCTGAAGTTTATGATGGGGGCGACCTTCCGCAGCCTGGCGATCGTCGGCGTCGCCGCCTTTGTGTCGGGGCTGCTGTCGCGCTGGCTGGCTAAAACCATCACCCTGTCGCCGCACGTGCAGCGCAGCTACCCCGAGCTGCAGAAGCGCCTTAACGGCTGGATCTCCGTGTCGTTGAAGGTGGCGCGGTTCCTGACGGTGAGCGTCGCCATCATGCTGCTGCTCAGCGCCTGGGGGCTGTTCGACTTCTGGAACTGGCTGCACAACGGCGCCGGTGAAAAGACGGTGGATATTCTGATCCGCATCGCGCTGATCCTCTTCTTCTCCGCCATTGGCTGGACGATCCTGGCGAGCCTGATCGAGAACCGGCTCTCCTCGGATATTCATGGCCGTCCGCTGCCCAGCGCCCGCGCCCGCACGCTGCTGACCCTGTTCCGCAACGCGCTGGCGGTGGTGATCAGCACCATTACCATCATGATTGTGCTGTCGGAGATCGGCGTGAATATCGCCCCGCTGCTGGCCGGTGCCGGGGCGCTGGGGCTGGCGATCTCCTTCGGCTCACAGACGCTGGTGAAAGACATCATCACCGGCATCTTTATCCAGTTTGAAAACGGGATGAACACCGGAGATCTGGTCACCATCGGGCCGCTGACCGGCACGGTGGAGCGGATGTCGATTCGTTCGGTAGGGGTGCGGCAGGACACCGGCGCGTACCACATCATTCCGTGGTCTTCGATCACCACCTTCGCCAACTTCGTCCGCGGCATTGGTTCGGTGGTGGCGAACTACGATGTGGACAGGCATGAAGATGCTGAGAAAGCGAAAGCCGCGCTGAAAGCGGCGGTGGATGAACTGCTGGAGAGAGAGGATATTCGCGGCCTGATTATCGGCGAGCCGTCGTTTGCCGGGATTGTCGGGCTGACCAGCACCGCCTTTACGCTGCGCGTGTCGTTCACCACCCAGCCGCTGAAGCAGTGGACGGTGCGTTTCGCCCTCGACAGCATGGTGAAAAAACATTTCGATCTGGCGGAAGTACGGATGCCGGTGCAGATGTATCAGCTGCTGCCGTCGCCGGGCTCAGCGCCGCCATCGTCCTCACCACAGGAACCCACATTGTAGCCCCGGTAAGCGTAGCGCCACCGGGGGCAAGGCCTGTCAGCGCTGGCGACGTTTGTCGTTATCCATAAAGGTCCAGGCGATAAAGCGGCTCTGCTTCTGACCCTGGGCCATCTCTTTTTTCACCACTTTCACCGCGCCGACGTCCGTCAGGGCGCGGTACAGCGGCGGCAGGTTTTCGCTGCGCGAGACCAGGGTGGTGAACCACTTCACCTGACGGGCGAACTGGGCGCTCTCGGCAATCATCTTCTTGATAAAGGCCACTTCCCCACCTTCGCACCACAGCTCCTGCTGCTGGCCGCCAAAGTTCAGCGCGGCATCGGCCGCCTGGCCGAGGTTGCGGCGCTTACGCTCGCTGCCCGCCCGGGCGGTTTCCGCCGAATCGTGGAACGGCGGGTTGCACAGGGTGGCATCGTACTGTTCGTTTTTATGGATCACCCCGGCGAAAATGGCGGAAGCCTCTTTCTGACGGCGCAGACGAATGGCGCGGGCCATGCCAGGGTTGCCGTTAATGATGGCGGTGGCGTTGGCAAAAGCCTGCGGATCCACTTCGCTGCCGGTAAAGCGCCAGCCGTACTCATGCACGCCAATCAGGGGATAAATCAGGTTGGAGCCGGTACCAATGTCCAGAATCGTCGCCTGGGCAGGCACCGCGCCGTTATTGCCTTCCGCCAGCAGATCGGCGAGATGGTGGATATAGTCGGCACGCCCAGGTACCGGCGGGCAGAGGTAGCCGTCCGGAATATCCCACTGCGCCACGCCGTAGAAATGGGCAAGCAGCGCCTTGTTCAGCGTTTTCACCGCCTGCGGATCGGCAAAGTTCACCGTCGGCTCGCCCGTCGGGGTTGCGGTGATAAATTCGCGCAGGGCCGGACAGCTCTCGCATAAGGCATTCATATCGTAACGGCTGCGGTGGCGGTTGCGTGGGTGCAACCCCGGCTTCTCGGGTGTCATGGCGTTCTCCTGTAAACAGCGCCGTAAGATACCCGTTGCGGGCGCAACGGTAAATATTTCTCTGCGCCGCAGAATAAAACACTAAAAATCAGTCACCTGTATGTCGCTGATTTGTCATGAAATTGTCAAACAATGTCGTTCAAAAAATAAGCAGATCATCATCAGTTTTTTGCGCTAAATCACACTCTGACCCGTTCTACACTTAGTGTGCATCATCCGTTGTCAATCAGAGGAAGTGATTATGAAAAAATACCTGGTAATGCTCGCTGCCGCGTCTCTGGCAGGTGCGTCGTTTGCTGCATGGTCGATTGAATCACTCACCAACGGCGATACCAGTCAACTGAGGCCAGCCGGAACCGTGCAGGTTTCGGGTGCAAGAAACCTCGACGATCTGCAGGATAAACTGGCTGAAAAAGCGCGTGAACAAGGCGCCAAAGGCTATGTTGTTAACTCTGCCAGCGGCGACGACAATATGTTTGGTACGGCCACCATCTACAAATAATTCCCCTCTCTGCACGACACACTGCATCCTCTGGGGTGCAGTTCATCTTTTGCCCAAACTCCACTTTGTGAAGTTTTTTAGCAGACAATGTAAATTTACGTATTTCATTTTGTTGGCGAGAGTGATAAAACGTCACGCCAAATGATAATGTTTATCACAATTATTATCATTTGTAGGTTCATTACGGATATTCACGTGGCACAGGAAAAGGCACAGACCTGCCTGACATCGTAATGGAAACTCGATTCTAAAAATTATAAGTCGCTAAACAATATGGATAAAAATCGCAACGTTCCAAACAGCTTCAGCTCGCTGACCTTTTTTGCAGGGCTGTGTATTGGTCTCTCCCCTGTAGCAAGTGCTATCGCGGCGGATAATAACGATAAAAAGTCTGACGACACCCTGGTGGTGGAAGCGGCTCAGCCATCGCTCTACGCGCCGCAAAAGTCTGCCGACGCGAAGTTCAGCCGCCCGGTAGCGGATACCACCCGCACCATGACCGTGATCTCCGAGCAGGTGCTGAAGGATCAGGGCACCACCAACCTGACCGACGCCCTGAAAAACGTCCCGGGCGTGGGGGCCTTCTTTGCCGGTGAAAACGGCAACTCCACCACCGGTGATGCGGTGTACATGCGCGGCGTGGACACCTCGAACAGCATTTACGTTGACGGGATCCGCGACATCAGCACCACCACGCGCGACACCTTCAATACCGAACAGGTCGAAGTGATTAAAGGGCCTTCCGGCAGCGACTACGGACGTAGCGCCCCCAGCGGCTCCATCAATATGATCAGCAAACAGCCGCGTCTGGATTCGGGCATCGATGCCTCCGCCAGCATCGGCAGCGCGTACATGCGTCGCGGTACGATCGACATTAACCAGGTGATGGGCGACACCTCGGCGTTTCGTCTGAACCTGATGGGTGAAAAGACCCACGACGAAGGGCGCGATAACGTTAAAAACGAACGCTACGGGGTGGCCCCTTCCCTCGCCTTTGGCCTGGGGACGGAGAACCGTCTGTATCTGAACTACCTGCACGTGACCCAGCACAACACCCCGGACGGCGGCATTCCGACCATCGGGCTGCCGGGCTACTCTGCGCCATCGGCGGGCACCGCGGCGCTGAATCACTCTGGTAAAGTCGATACCAGCAACTTCTACGGCACCGATTCGGATTACGACGACTCCACCTCAGACACCGCCACGATGCGCTTTGAGCACGACTTCAACGACAACACCACCCTGCGTAACACCACGCGCTGGTCGCGGGTGAAACAGGATTATCTGATGACCGCCGTGATGGGTGGCGCGACCAACATCACCCAGCCCGATCGTAACAACGTCGACACCTGGACCTGGTCGCGGAACGCTAACACCAAAGATGTCAGCAACAAGATCCTGACCAACCAGACCAACCTGACGACTAAGTTCTATACCGGCAGCGTCGGCCACGATATCAGCACCGGGATGGAATTTACCCGCGAAACCCAGACTAACTACGGCGTGGATGCCATCACCCCGCCGCCAGTGAATATCTATCACCCGAGCAGCAATATCGACATTGGCGGCCTGAACAACAGCGGCGCCAACGCCAACGGCCGGACCGACACCTTCGGGATTTACGCTTTCGATACGCTGCAAGTCACCCGTGATGTCGAGCTGAACGGCGGGATCCGTCTCGACACCTATCACACCGAATATGACAGCGCCAGCGTCTGCGGCGGCACGGGTCGCGGCGCAGTGGCCTGCCCGGCCGGCACCCCGAAAGGCTCCCCGGTCACCACCGTGGATACCGCCACCTCGGGCAACCTGGTCAACTGGAAAGCCGGTGCGCTGTATCATCTGACCGAGCACGGCAATGTGTACGTCAACTACGCCATCTCCCAGCAGCCGCCGGGCGGCAATAACTTTGCCCTGGCCCAGGGCGGCACCGGCAGCAGCGCCAACCGCACCGACTTCAAACCGCAGAAGGCCAAAACCAGCGAGCTGGGCACCAAGTGGGAAGTGCTGGATAAACGTCTCCTGCTGACCGCAGCGATCTTCCGCACCGACATCGAAAACGAAGTCGAGCAGAACGATGACGGTACTTACTCGCAGTACGGTAAAAAACGCATCGAGGGCTATGAGCTGTCGGCGGCGGGTAACATCACCCCGGACTGGCAGGTGATCGGCGGTTATACCCAGCAGCGCGCCAGCGTGCGCACCGGCAGCGACGTGGCCCAGGATGGCACCTCTTCCCTGCCGTATACCCCGGAACATGCCTTTACCCTGTGGAGCCAGTACCAGGCCACGGATGCCATCTCCGTGGGGGCCGGCGCGCGCTATATCGGCAGCATGCATCGTGGCTCTGACGGTGCGGTCGGCACCCCATCCTTCACCGAAGGCTACTGGGTGGCCGATGCCAAACTGGGCTATCGCGTCAACCGCAACCTCGATATGCAGCTCAACGTCTACAACCTGTTTGATGAAGACTATGTCGCGTCCATCAACAAGAGTGGCTACCGCTACCATCCGGGCGAGCCGCGCACCTTTATGTTAACGGCGAACATGCACTTCTGATCCCGCGTGGGGCTTCGGCCCCACCCTCCGGAGAACCTTTTATGATGTATCACATTCCGGGCGTGCTGAACGCCGACGAGGTGGCGCAGTTCCGCTCTCAGCTGGATCAGGCCCCGTGGATCGACGGCCGCGCGACCGTGGGCAACCAGGGCGCACAGGTTAAAAACAACCAGCAGATCGACACCCAAAGCCCGCTGTACGCCTCCCTGCAGGCGGCGGTGTTGCAGGCGGTGAATCAGCACGCGCTCTTTTTTGCCGCCGCTCTGCCGCGCCAGATCTCCAGCCCGCTGTTTAACCGCTATCAGCAGCAAGAGACCTACGGCTTTCACGTTGACGGCGCCGTGCGCAGCCATCCGCAAAGCGGCTGGATGCGGACCGATCTCTCTGCCACCCTCTTCTTATGCGATCCCGACAGCTACGAGGGCGGCGAACTGGTGGTGAACGACACCTACGGCCAGCACAGCGTCAAGCTTCCGGCGGGGGATCTGGTGCTCTATCCCTCGAGCAGCCTGCACTGCGTGACCCCGGTAACGGCGGGCGTGCGGGTGGCCTCCTTTATGTGGATCCAGTCGATGATCCGCGACGATAAAAAGCGCAGCATGCTGTTCGAGCTGGACCGCAACATCCAGACCCTGCGCGCCCGTCACGGTGAAAGCGAGGAAGTGCTCTCCCTGCTCAACCTCTACCATAACCTGCTGCGTGAATGGTCTGAAATCTAGCCCTGCGCCTTGATTGTGCGTTTTTTCACCCCATAGTTACTGTACAGCGCAATATCCTGTCAGGAGGGGTTTATGGCTTCCGGTTGGGCGAATGATGACGCCGTTAATGAACAGATCAACAGTACCATTGAAGATGCGGTGGCGCGGGCGCGGGGGGAGATCCCGCAGGGCGAAAGCCTGAAAAACTGCGAAGAGTGCGGGGAGCCAATCCCCGAAGCGCGGCGTAAAGCGGTGCCCGGCGTCCGGCTGTGCATCGCCTGCCAGCAGGAGAAAGATTCACATAATGCATCACATGCAGGATATAATCGCAGGGGATCGAAAGACAGCCAGTTGCGATGACTGGCCAGGCGGGCTGAAGCGCCACGCAAGCGGTTACTTCTTTGCGCACGATTTTTCGCCGCAGGTTTGGCAAAACGTGCCCTCACTCTTCCCTCTGTAAAGCGCAACGGCAAGAAAGGTAAATTCATTCACTGAATTTATTAATATTCAATAACTTATTTGTCATTCAAATTTTTCGAATGATGGCGTCAATTCTCTTCGATTTTATCTCTCGCAAAAAAGCGTGATACTTATCACATCGACGGAACAACGTCCCCTTAACAGAATAACCTGCGAGATACTAACCATGAAAACCATCAAATATGCTGTTGCCGCTGTTGCCCTGACTACCCTATCCTTCGGTGCTTTCGCTGCGGAATCTGTGACCGCTGCGCAGGCAAACAGCATGAACAAAATCGGTGTGGTGAGTGCAGAAGGCGCGACCACCCTGGACGGTCTGGAAGCTCGCCTGGCGGCGAAAGCTGAAGCGGCTGGCGCGACCGGTTACACCATTACCTCCGCTAACACCAACAACAAACTCAGCGGCACTGCGGTTATCTACAAATAACCTGAACCTTATCTCTGCTCTGCTCGCCAGTTCGCTGGCGAGATGCTCCAACCCTCATTGACCCTGTTGTTATTTGTTTGGCCCGTCCATCGCTGGACGGGCCTTTTTTTATTTAAAAACTCAGGTTAACCCGCGCCAGCCCGGCGTCGACCGTCTCAACCTGGCCGGTCGCCAGCAGGCAGCAGGCCATCTGCAGTTTCAGGGAGTGCGGCACCGCTTCGCGCCCGGCCAGGCAGCTCTCTATCCAGCGGGCGGTGGTCTCCGGATCTTTGGCCGACGGCAGGGAGACGTCGCTGTTCTCTTCCCCGCGCTCCAGCACTACCCGGGTGCCCGCCGTCGGATCGATCAGGGTCTGCTGCGGACAGCGCTGCGGGTTGGCGTACACCTCCCCTTCGGTGCCGTGCATCAACAGCCCCCGGCCGCCGATATCGCCAAAGAAGGTGGCCACGCGGGTCACATATTCCGGGTGCGAGACGCTGGAGAGGCGCAGCGCGGCGTCTTCCGCAAAGGGCGTCGCCAGCTTGGCCAGGGTGTGCGCGCTGTTACGCACCCCCATCCGCCAGCGCATCGCGAGCTGTTTTTCCAGCGGCGGACACAGGGTGCTGACCGGGATATAGACCGGGTGATGGCCCTCAAGCTTTGCCTGCGCCTGGCCGCCGTGACGGGTCGGCTCGATGCCCAGCAGGGTGAAAATGGTTTCGGTCAGCACGCGGGTGGGATCTTCGCTCACGCCGTGCACCACCACCGGGAACCCCAGCTTGTGCAGCAGAATGGCCAGCAGCGGGGTGAGGTTGGCCTGCTTGCGCGCGCCGTTATAGCTTGGGATCACCACCGGCATCGGCTTCGCCACCGGTGGCGTCAGGCGCAGGGTTTGCGCCTGCATCGCCTCATAGAAGCCGCGCATTTCGGCTTCGCCTTCACCCTTAATGCGCAGGGCAATCAGAATACCGCCCATCTCCAGCTCCGGCACCTCGCCGTTGAGCATCGCGGTATAGAGCGCCCGGGCGGTCTCCTGATCCAGGTCGCGGGCATGGTTTTTCCCGCGCCCGACCTCTTTAATAATCTTGCGATAATCCACGTTGTTTCTCCTTGTGACATCTTGTTAACACTATAGCGTTGATAAGGCGCCATCGGACAGACATTTCTCTTATCGCTGCCGGGCAGTAATAAAACCATCCCTTTGTAATTCCAGTAAAAATAAAAATTCAACCTGTAATGAAATCACTATTGACCCGGTCAATAGTTATCCATCAACGATTAATTTCGTAAATTAGCCCCCGATAAAAAGTCGCCCCGCTTTTTTCAAAAATTAATCACAACGGATGTTATTACCACCGGAATTCACTCAGGAATTATTATGCGTAAAATTGTCTCCGGCACCTTTATTGCCACTGCGTTATGTTGTTCTGTTTCTGCCTGGGCTGCGAACAGCGGCGAGGGGCAAGTTAATTTCACCGGCGAAATCATCGACTCCGCCTGCCAGGTGGTCGATGGCACCAGCACTCCGCTGGACGTCTCGCTGGGTAAAGTGTCGCAAACGGCCTTTACCGGGTCAGGCTCCACCACCTCGACCACCCGTTTTGATATCCAGCTGAAAGACTGCCCGGAAACCATCACCAGCGCGGCCATCACCTTTGGCGGCTCTGCTGACAGCGCAAACACCAACGTGCTGGCCGTGACGCCGGGTACCGGTGCGGCGACCGGCGTCGGCATTCAGCTGCTGGATAAAACCGAAAGCCCGTTGAGCCTGTATACCGCCTCGACCAGCTATACGCTGCAGCCTGGTGCCACCACCAACGACCTGATCTTTGGCGCCCGTTATATCCAGACCGGCAGCACCATCACCGCCGGCCCGGCGAATGCGGTCTCCACCTTTACCGTTATGTACAACTAATCCTGCGACGCCTGGCCCACTGTGGCCAGGCCGCCGTCAGCTTTATTCAGAGTCCCGCCATGCGTAAATCTGTTTTCATCGCCTCCCTGTTATTAATGACCACCGCCGCTCACGCCGGGGTGATTATCGAAGGGACCCGTTTAATTTATCAGGGAGATAAAAAAGAAGCGTCGTTAGGGATTTCCAACCCGGATAACCTCGACTACCTGGTGCAGTCCTGGGTGGAGAGCGCCGATATGGCGCGGGATAAAGCGCCGTTTCTCATCACGCCGCCGCTGTTCCGCCTCGATGGCAAACAGGATAACGTCCTGCGCGTGGTGCGTACCGGGGGCAATCTACCGACCGATCGTGAATCGCTCTACTGGCTGAATATCAAATCCATTCCGTCCACCTCCCGCGACGAGAGCAGCAACACCCTGCAGATCGCCATTAAAACGCGGATCAAACTGATCTACCGCCCAACGGGGATGAGCGGCAAGCCGGACGAGGTGGCGGATAAACTTCGCTGGCATAAACAGGGCAATACCCTGGTGGTGAGCAACCCGACGCCGTTTTACATGAACTTCCAGTCCATCACCCTGGGCGGTAAAAAGGTCAACAACGTCACCTGGGTTGCCCCCGACACCGACGCGCACTTTGCCGTGCCGGGCGGCATCTCCGGCAACACCGTCTCCTGGAAAATCATCAACGACTATGGCGCGGTGAGCCACGCCTGGTCTGCATCTGTGCAATAAGCCCGCCATGGCCTGGGACTACTCCACCAAAGCGCCGCGTAAAACCGCACGCAGCCTGCTGATTGCGCTGGGCTGTGCGGCGCTGAGCTTTTGCGTGCAGCAGGTGCTGGCGGAGGATTATTTCAACCCGGCGCTGCTGGATATCGATACGCCCGGCCAGGGCAAAACCGATCTCTCGCTGTATGAGAAGGGCCCCGGCATCGCGCCGGGAAGCTATCAGGTGGATGTCTATGTAAATAACAACAAAGTGGCCAACAGAAAGATTGATTTTGGCCTGCACGCCTCGGCCAACGGACCGGCCACCCTGCAACCCTGCCTCTCGGTTGAAACCCTCAAGAGCCTGGGTATCCAGAGCGATAAATTCAGCGTCACGAAGGATGACGGCTGTGTCGATCTCTCTGGGTTACCTGCCGCCAGCGCCACCTTCCGCCCCGGCCAGCAGCAGCTGCTGCTGAGTATCCCCCAGGCGGCCATCACTCCGGTGCCCCACGGTTACGTCGCGCCAGACGAGATGGATAACGGGATCAACGCCTTCCTGCTGAATTACAGCTACTCCGCCGGGGATAGCCGCAGCCGGGGCGAAGACGGCGGCCACCAGCGCAATGAGTACCTGAACCTGCGCCCGGGGCTGAACCTCGGCGCCTGGCGTCTGCGCAACTACTCCACCTGGAGCCAGACCCGGGACGATAGCACGACGCAGCACGACTTCTCTCCGGTCTACAGCTATGCCCAGCGCAACATCCTGTCGCTGGGCAGCGTCGTCACCCTCGGACAAAGCTCCACCCCCTCGGACGTGTTTGACAGCCTGTCGTTCACCGGGGCGCAGCTCGCCTCGGACGACGACATGCTGCCGGACAGCCTGAAAGGTTTTGCCCCGCGCATCCGCGGCGTGGCACACAGCAACGCCCAGGTGGTGGTGCGCCAGAACGGCTACGTGATCTATCAGAACTACGTCGCCCCCGGCGCGTTCGAAATTAACGATCTCTACCCCACCGGCGGCAGCGGGGATCTGAACGTCACCGTCAAAGAGACCGACGGCAGCGAGCAGCACTTTGTGGTGCCTTACGCCTCGGTGCCGGTATTGCAGCGCGAAGGCCGGTTTAAATATAGCCTGACCGGCGGGCGCTACCGCAGCTATGACCACAGCGTGGATAAAACGCCGTTCCTGCAGGGCTCCGGGATCTACGGCCTGCCGTACGATATCACCGCCTACGGCGGTATCCAGACCAGCCAGTATTACGATGCCCTGGCGCTCGGTACCGGGAAAAATATCGGTGACTGGGGCGCGTTTTCGGTAGATATAACCGCGGCGAAATCGCAGATGCAGGGGCAAAAAACCTCCCGTGGCCGCGCCTGGCGGGTGCGCTACAGCAAAGATTTCGTCACCACCGGCACCCACTTTACGGTGGCCGGGTATCGCTACAACAGCGCCGGGTTTGACACCATGGCGGATGTCCTGGACTCCCACACCCGCAACGACGACTGGAGCCCGGCGGATCGCCGCCGCAACCGCCAGGAAGCCACTGTCGATCAATCCCTGGGCGACACCATGGGCTCGCTGACGTTAAGCCTGGTAAAAGAGAATTACTGGCACAGCGACCAGAGCATGACCTCGCTGAGCGTCGGCTATAACGGCAGCTGGCACGGCATCAGCTACGGGATCAACTATGGCCTGAGCAAAAACGTCCAGGATGAGGACGAGGATAACCAGCGGGAGAGCGAGCAGACCTTCGGCTTTAACGTCTCGGTCCCGCTGGATCGCTGGCTGAGCAATACCTGGGTTAATTACACCCTCAACAACAGCAAGCATGACACCAGCCAGAACATCGGCCTCAACGGCACCGCGCTGGCAGACAATAATCTCAGCTGGGGGGTGCAGCAGGGCCACAGCCACGACTCCGGCTACAGCACCAACCTGAACAGCGATTACAAAGCCACCTACGGCGAAATGACGGCGGGCTATTCTCAGGATAACCAGCAGCGCCAGCTCAACCTCGGCGTGCAGGGGAGCATGATTGTTCACGCTCACGGCGTGACCCTCGGCCAGCCGATGGGGGACACCGTCGCACTGGTGGAGGCGCCAGGGGCCAGCGGGACCGGAATCGACAACCAGACCGGGGTCAAAACCGATTTTCGCGGCTATGCCATCGTGCCTTACGTCACCCCGTACCATCACAACACCGTGGCGCTGAATACCGAGAGCCTGCCCGCGGGGGCCGACGTCGGCCAGGCGGCGAAAGTGGTTACGCCTACCCGGGGCGCGGTTGTGCGTGCCCGTTTTGATACCCGGGTCGGCAGTCGGGTCCTGTTGACCCTCACCCGCGCCGATGGTCGTCCGGTACCCTTTGGCGCTACTGCGGCCCCGGCCCACGACAGCGGCGAATTTATCGTTGGCGATGGCGGCCAGGTCTACCTGACCGGAATGCACACCCGCGGCAGCGTCAACGTCAGCTGGGGCAAAGGCGCAGACGCGCACTGCTCCGCCCACTATCAACTGCCGTCCCGATCCGCTGACCCGGTGATTAGCGTCACCGCCCAGTGCTCGTGACGGCGTCGAGGAAAAGATGAAACCCTTCCGTTACGGCTGTGTCCTGACCCTGTTTGCCGCCCTGTTTCTGTTTATGCCGCCGGCCTTAGCCGCCTGCTCCACAGCGGATCTGCCCTGGACGGCCACGCCGGGCACGCTGGCGGTGCCCGCCACCCTCGGGGTCGGCAATGCCATTCCGGGCTCCGCCCGCTCGCATACGGTGAAAGGCCACTGCGATGCCGCCGACAGCGGCAAGCCGATCACCGCCTGTCACCTGGGCGAAGGGGAAGAGGTGCCGGGAATGCCGGGGGTCTACCGCAGCGGTATCGAGGGGGTGGGCATTGAACTGCTGAACAGCGCCGGCCAGCCGGTGCGCGGCCGCGCCGCCCACTGCGACAGCCGAAGCACGCCGCTGGGGTACGTCAGCAGCGACGGCTCCGGCAGCTTTAATGTGTCCCTGACGATGCAGCTGATCAAAACCGCCAGCACGACCGGAAAGCAGACGACGACGACGGTGCGTAATGGCATCTGGTCGCTGGGGATCTATCCGGATGAGCAACTGGGCCAGCTGAATGCCGTGCGCTACGGCGGCAGCCTGGCGCTGAAGGCCACCACCTGCTCGGTGGATCCGAAAAGCCTGGTGATTATGCTGGGGGATTTCCCGGTCAGTCTCTTTACCCATATCGGCAGTACCAGCGACTGGAAAACCTTCAACCTGACGGCGACCTGTACCGACGCGGTGACCATGACCGCCCGGGTCACCAGCGCCAACGGCAGCACCTCGCTCGGTGACGGCAATGACGTGCTGAACCTGACCCCGGGTAGCGACAGCGCCACCGGCGTTGGGGTGCGAATGATTATCGGCGGAGTGGCGCTGCGCTACGACTATCCGATCCCTTTCGGCGACCAGACCGTCCCCAATCAGCCGTTCAACCTGCCCTTCCAGGTGCAGTATTACCAGACTGGCGCTCAGGCCACCGCCGGGCGTGCCAATACCATCGCCACCATCGACATTGAATACCAGTGAGAGCCCCGATGAACTATGTAGCCCTGCTCGTGCTGCTGGCCAGCCTTCCCGCCTCGGCCACCGACGTGCTCCTCAGCATTAAAGGCAATATTTACGACACCGCCTGCGAGGTGGACAGCACCAGCCAGAACAAGGTGGTCAATCTCGGCCAGGCAGTGGCCAGTGATTTTAAGGCGGTGGGGGATACCGGGGTGTGGAAGAATTTTGACATCACCATCTCGCACTGCCCGCAAAGCCTAACCCTGGCGACGATCAACCTGGAGGGGCAGCGCGACACGCTCCACCCGTTCAAGTTCGCCAATACCAGCACGGCCCGAGGACTGGCGCTGGAGCTGGCCGACCGCACCGACTCGATCATTCTGGCCCCGGAATCGCGCTTTAATGCGGTGATCGACCCGGTCACCCACACTGCCGATTTCCCGATGGCGGCACGCTATTACGCCTCGCATACCCCGGTCAGCGCGGGCGAGTTTTCCAGCGTGGTGCAGTTTACCTTCACTTACCAGTAGGACCGCGCCTCTTAGCATGGATGCTTTTTTTACGCCCGGCGGCAGCTTTAGCCGGGCGTTTTTTTACTTCAGGCACCTCGGGCTGCTCGATGGGAAAGATCGGCAGCGCGTTCAGCAGACGCTTGCCGTAGTTTTTGGTCAGCAGGCGCTTATCGTAGATCACCACTTCACCCCAGCAGCTGTGGCTGCGGATCAGACGCCCGACCTGCTGGATCAGGTTAAACGATGCCGCCGGCAGGCTCTGCACCTCAAACGGGAAGCGGTTGAGGCTTTTCAGCCACTCGCCCTCGGTAAGCACCACCGGGCTGTCGATGGGCGGGAAGGCAATCTTGTGGATATGCACCTGGGTCAGGTAATCGCCCTTCAGATCCAGACCTTCCGCAAAAGACTGGAGCCCCACCAGCACGCTGCGCTCCCCGGCCTCAATACGTTTGCGGTGCAGCTCCACCAGCCGGTAGCGGGGCTGATCCCCCTGCACCAGCAGAAGCAGGCGCAGATCGGTGACGAAGGTTAAAAACAGATTCATCGCCCGGGCGCTGGCGAACAGCACCAGCATGCCGGGATACTTTTTGCTTTCGAGCTGTTCGCGGAAGTAGGCCGCCATCTCGGCAAGGTGATTCTCTTCATTGTCGATCAGCGGCTCATGCTGCATGCGCGGGATCACCAGCTTGCCCTGCTCGCAGTGGTTGAACGGCGAGTCGAGAGCCACAAAGCGATCGCCCGCTTTCTCCTTCAGGCCGCTCATCTCCTGCAACCGCGAGAAGCTGTTCAGCGAACGCAGCGTGGCGGAGGTGACCACCACATGCGGAACGCTGCGCCAGAGCAGCTTCTCCAGCTGGTCGCTGACGCGAATGCCCGCGCAGTGGAAGAAGAGATGCACCTGCCCCTCTCTGACTTCCCGCGTCGCCCACTTGGTGACCGGCGCACCGGAGGCCTGGGCCATCGACGCCAGCCGCCAGAGCTTGCTCTGCCCCTCAAACATGCCCAGCGCGCGGTTCATCTGCAGCAGCACCCGGTGGACACGCACCACGTCATGGGTACCGGTCTTTTCACTCAGATCGTTTAAAAACAGCTCCGCCAGCCCGCGCAGCTTTTCGATAAGCTGGGCCAGCTCGCGGCACAGGGACATGATCTCATCCGGCAGCTCGCCCATCTCAAAGCGGTGCTCGGCTTCCTGGCCTGGCGGGAGATAGAGGTTAAGGATGTTGTTCAGCGAGGCGATATGGGTGTAGATGGTTTCGCAGTGCTCGCTGAGGCGCTCCGGGACCGCCAGCGGCGGGATGGTTTTCGGGCGGAACTGATCCATGCAGGTGGCGACCAGCTTGCAGAAGAGATCCAGCTGCAGGCGGAACCAGGGGGCGGTGATCTCGGCGCTCATCTCCAGCGCGTCGCGGGCGACGTCCGGCAGGTGATGGCCTTCATCCAGCACCAGCAGCAGGTGTTTCGGGTCCGGCAGTACCGATTCGCTCTCCATTGCCGCCATCACCAGCGCGTGGTTGGCGACCACCACTTCGGCCTCCTGAATTTCACGGCGGGCGACAAAGAACGGGCATTCGCGGTAGTAGTGGCAGTTGCGGTTCAGACAGCTGGCTTTATCGGTGCTGAGCCTGCGCCACAGGTCGTCGCTGATGGCCTGATCGGTGTGATCGCGCAGGCCATCCCACTTGTAGCCATCGAGATCGACCTTTAGCTTCGCGCACTGCTCCTGCTCGGCCTTGTTGTTGGGGGTCAGCTCGTCATCAAGAAACGCCAGCAGATCCTGCTGGCTCGGTTCGCTGCTGGCCAGGGCCGCCAGGTTACGCGGGCAGACGTAGCGCCCGCGCCCGAAGGCGGCGGTAAAGCGCAGCTCGGGGATAATCTTGCGCAGCAGGGGCAGGTCTTTGCTGTAGATCTGATCCTGCAGGGCCACGTTGGCGGTGCTGACCACCAGCGTCTTTTGTTCTTCCCGGGCGATAGCGATGCCGGGGATCAGGTAGGAAAGGGTTTTACCGACCCCGGTCGGGGCTTCAATTGCCAGATGTCGGCCCTCGTCACCGGCCAGCGTTTTTGCCACATCGGCAATCATCTGCCGTTGCGGTGCGCGGGGGATAAAGTCGGGGATCTGCTCTTGTAGCGCCTTATACCAGGCGGCAATTTGCGCTTTCAGCGCGGCGGTTAAAGCCATGATGAACCTGAAACACTGTATAAACAGCCACTATTGTGGCACTTTCTTCAGCGGGCCGCAAAAGAAAAGCCCGGCTTTTCGACCGGGCTTCCAGATTACTGTGCGCTGGCAGGCTTGCGCGGACGGCGTCGACGCTGGCCTTCCCCTGCCGGTTTCGCTTCACCATCGCGGCGCGGTGGCTTGCTGGCCGCTTTCGGCGCGCCGCCTTCGCTACGGCGCGGCTGCTGCTGACCACGACCGCCGCCGCCCTGCCCGCGTCCACCGCCCTGACCACGACCGCCACCCTGGCGACCGTTCTGGATCGGCTCGGCTTTGATGGACGGATCGACGTCATAACCCTCAAGGGCAATGCGTGGGATCTCTTTCTTCAGCAGACGCTCGATGTCGCGCAGCAGCTTAATTTCATCGACACAGACCAGCGACAGCGCTTCGCCGGTAGCCGCCGCGCGACCGGTACGGCCGATACGGTGGACGTAATCTTCCGGGACGTTCGGCAGCTCGTAGTTGACCACGTGCGGCAGCTCTTCGATGTCCAGACCGCGGGCGGCGATGTCGGTCGCCACCAGCACGCGGATATCGCCGGATTTAAAGTCTGCCAGCGCGCGGGTACGTGCGCCCTGGCTCTTGTTGCCGTGGATCGCCGCGCTGCGGATCCCGTCTTTGTTCAGCTGTTCCGCCAGGTGGTTGGCGCCGTGCTTGGTGCGGGTGAAGACCAGCACCTGCTGCCAGTTGCCCTCGCCAATCATCTGCGACAGCAGCTCGCGCTTACGCTTTTTGTCCACCATATGGACTTTCTGGGTCACCTGCTCGGAGGCGGTGTTGCGACGCGCCACTTCCACTTCCAGCGGGTTGTGCAGCAGTTTTTCCGCCAGGCCTTTGATCTCGTCAGAGAAGGTCGCGGAGAAGAGCAGGTTCTGGCGACGGGCCGGCAGTTTGGCCAGCACGCGGCGAATATCGTGGATGAAGCCCATGTCGAGCATGCGGTCGGCTTCGTCGAGCACCAGGATTTCCACGCTGTCGAGCTTGACGGCGTTCTGGTGTTCCAGATCGAGCAGACGGCCCGGGGTGGCGACCAGCACGTCCACGCCGCTGCGCAGTTTCATCATCTGCGGGTTAATGCTGACCCCACCGAACACCACCAGCGAGCGGATGTTGAGATAGCGGCTGTACTCACGCACGTTCTCACCCACCTGGGCGGCGAGTTCACGGGTCGGGGTCAGGATCAGGGCGCGCACCGGGCGACGGCCTTTGGCGTGCGGCTCTTTCTGAATCAGGCGTTGCAGCAGCGGAAGGGTAAAGCCGGCGGTTTTACCGGTACCGGTCTGGGCGCTGGCCATCAGGTCGCGGCCGGCCAGCACGGCAGGAATGGCCTGCTGCTGAATCGGGGTAGGTTCGCGGTAGCCCTGCTCTTCTACAGCACGCAGAATTTCCGGGTTCAGGCCAAGGGTATCAAAAGACATAACAACTCCGAACCGCCCCGACCATTTCAGGTGTAGTTTTCAGGGAGATAGTGACAAATAGAAGGACAAAAACCACGGTGTCGCGAAGCAGCGGAGTGTAGCAGCTTTTGTGACATGGCGCATAAAATATCCCGCCAGAAGGCGGATTTACGCTATTACGTAGGCCGGTTCCCGGCAACAAAACTGGACAAGCTCAAAAAACAGCCATAATCTTAATCAATCGATTGATTAATTTTCTATGACACTATGAATCCGATCCCGACCACCACCAAAGGCGAACAGGCCAAAAGCCAGCTGATTGCCGCCGCGCTGGCGCAGTTTGGCGAATACGGGCTGCATGCCACCACCCGCGATATCGCCGCCCAGGCGGGGCAGAACATCGCCGCCATTACCTACTATTTTGGCTCGAAAGAGGATCTCTACCTCGCCTGCGCCCAGTGGATCGCCGACTTCATCGGCACGAATTTTCGTCCGCACGTGGAGGCGGCTACCGCCCTGCTGGATGAGCCCGCGCCGGATCGCGCCGCCATTCGCGGCCTGATTTTAACCGCCTGCAACAATATGATTCAGCTCCTGACCCATGACGATACGCTGAACCTGAGCAAGTTTATCTCGCGGGAGCAGCTCTCGCCTTCCGCCGCTTACCAGCTGGTGCACGATCAGGTTATCGCCCCGATGCACACCCACCTGACCCGGCTGGTGGCGGCCTATACCGGCCGCGACGCCAGCGACACGCAGACCATCCTGCATACCCATGCCCTGCTGGGCGAAGTGCTCGCCTTTCGTCTCGGGCGCGAAACCATTTTGTTACGCACCGGCTGGACCGAATTTGATGAGGATAAAGCCCTGCAGATAAGCCAGGTCATCACCTGTCATGTCGATTTGATCCTGCAGGGATTAACGCAAAGGAGCCTGGAGTTATGAAAAAATCGGTCGTCATTATCGTGGCTGCGATCGTTGTGCTGGCCGCCGGGATCGGCGGCTGGCTGTGGTATCAGAGCCAGCAGGATAAAGCGCTGAACCTGTACGGCAACGTCGATATCCGCACCGTCAATATGAGCTTTCGCGTCGGCGGGCGGCTGGCGTCGTTAACCGTGGACGAAGGGGATACCATCGCCGCCGGGCAGACGCTGGGCGAGCTGGATAAAGCTCCTTATCAGAACGCCCTGTTGCAGGCCCAGGCAGGCGTCTCCGTGGCGCAGGCGCAATACGATCTCATGCAGGCGGGCTACCGTGATGAAGAGGTAGCCCAGGCCGCCGCCGCCGTCAAACAGGCCCAGGCTGCCGCGGACTATGCGCAGAACTTCTATAACCGTCAGCAGGGGCTGTGGAAAAGCCGCACCGTGTCGGCCAACGACCTTGAGAACGCCCGCTCCTCGCGCGATCAGGCCCAGGCGACGCTGAAATCAGCCCAGGATAAGTTGCGTCAGTACCGCTCCGGCAACCGCGAGCAGGATATCGCCCAGGCCAAAGCCAGCCTCGAACAGGCTCAGGCCCAGCTGGCCCAGGCGCAGCTGGATCTGCACGACACCACTCTGGTGGCCCCGGCTAACGGTACGTTGCTGACCCGCGCCGTCGAGCCCGGCAGCATGCTGAACGCGGGCAGCACGGTGCTGACCCTCTCCCTGACCCGCCCAGTGTGGGTGCGAGCCTACGTCAATGAAGCCAGCCTCGGGGAGGCTAAACCGGGACGCGAGGTGCTGCTTTACACCGATGGCCGCCCCGACAAGCCGTATCACGGGAAAATCGGCTTTGTCTCCCCTACCGCGGAATTCACGCCGAAAACCGTCGAAACCCCGGATCTGCGCACCGATCTGGTCTATCGCCTGCGCATTATCGTCAACGATGCCGACGACGCCCTGCGCCAGGGGATGCCGGTGACCGTCAGCTTCGACAACGGGCAAGCCCATGAGTGACGCGGTGATCCAGCTCTCCGGCCTGGTGAAGCGCTTTGCCGGAATGGACAAGCCCGCCGTTGCGCCGCTCGACTGCACGCTGCAGAAAGGCTACGTCACCGGGCTGGTTGGCCCGGACGGTGCGGGTAAAACCACCCTGATGCGGATGCTGGCCGGGCTGCTGAAGCCCGATGAAGGCACCGCCAGCGTGCTGGGGCTGGATCCCATTAACGACGATCGCGCCCTGCACGCCATGCTGGGCTACATGCCGCAGAAGTTCGGCCTGTATGAAGATCTGACCGTGATGGAGAACCTGACCCTGTATGCCGACCTGCGCAGCGTCACCGGCGAGACGCGGCAGAAGACCTTTCAGCGCCTGCTCGACTTTACCTCGCTGGGCCCCTTCACCGACCGGCTGGCGGGCAAGCTCTCCGGGGGGATGAAGCAGAAGCTGGGGCTGGCCTGCACCCTGGTCGGGGAACCGAAGGTGCTGCTGCTGGACGAGCCCGGCGTTGGGGTGGATCCCATCTCCCGCCGCGAGCTGTGGCAGATGGTACATGAGCTGGCGGGCGACGGGATGTTGATCCTCTGGAGCACCTCCTACCTCGACGAGGCGGAGCAGTGCCGGGACGTGCTGCTGATGAACGAAGGGGCGCTGCTCTATCAGGGCGATCCCACAAAGCTGACCCAAAGCATGACCGGGCGCAGCCTGCTATTGCACACGCCCCATGAGAACAACCGCCGCCTGCTGCAGCGGGTGTTGAAGCTGCCCCAGGTGAGCGACGGCATGATCCAGGGTAAATCGGTGCGGGTGATCCTCAAAAAAGAGGCCAGCATTGATGACCTGCGCCAGAGTGCGGATCTGCCGGATCTGGCCATCGAGGAGACCGCCCCGCGCTTTGAAGATGCCTTTATCGACCTGCTTGGGGGCGCAGAGACCGCCGAATCTCCCCTGGGGGCGATCCTGCATACCGTGGAGGGCACCCCTGGCAAGACGGTGATCGAAGCCAAATCCCTGACCAAAAAGTTCGGCGATTTTGCCGCCACCGATGATGTGAACTTTGCGGTGAAACGCGGTGAAATCTTCGGCCTGCTGGGCCCCAACGGCGCGGGCAAATCCACCACCTTCAAAATGATGTGCGGCCTGCTGGTGCCCACCGCCGGGAAGGCGCTGGTGCTGGATATGGATTTAAAGGTCAGCTCCGGCAAGGCGCGCCAGCATCTGGGCTATATGGCGCAAAAATTCTCTCTCTACGGCAACCTGACGGTGGAGCAAAATCTGCGCTTCTTCTCCGGGGTCTACGGCCTGCGCGGTCGGACGCAGAACGAGAAGATTGCCCGCATGAGCGAGGCTTTTGGTCTGAGCAGCATCGCCAGCCACGCCACCGACGACCTGCCGCTCGGGTTCAAGCAGCGACTGGCGCTGGCCTGCTCCCTGATGCACGAGCCGGATATTCTGTTTCTCGATGAACCGACCTCCGGGGTCGATCCCCTCACCCGCCGCGAGTTCTGGCTGCATATCAACAGCATGGTGGAAAAAGGGGTCACCGTGATGGTCACCACCCACTTTATGGACGAGGCGGAGTACTGCGACCGCATCGGGCTGGTCTACCGCGGCAAGCTGATTGCCCACGGCACGCCGGACGATCTGAAAGCGCAGGTGGCGGACGCGCAGCAGCCCGACCCCACCATGGAGCAGGCGTTTATTTCGCTGATTAACGACTGGGATAAGGAGCATGGCCATGTCTGATACCGCTCTCTCCTGGCGCCGGGTGCGCGCCCTGTGCATCAAAGAGACGCGGCAGATCGTCCGCGACCCGAGCAGTTGGCTGATTGCGGTGGTGATCCCCCTGCTGCTGCTGTTTATCTTTGGCTACGGAATTAACCTCGACTCCAGCAAGCTGCGGGTCGGGATCCTGCTGGAGCAGCGCAGCGAAGAGGCGCTCGACTTCACCCACGCCATGACCGGCTCGCCCTATATCGACGCCACCATCAGCGATGACCGCCAGCAGCTGATCCAGATGATGCAGGCCGGGCGCATTCGCGGGCTGATTGTCATCCCGGTGGATTTTGCTGAACGTATGGCAAGGCCGAACGACACCGCCCCGATCCAGGTGATCACCGACGGCAGCGAGCCGAATACCGCCAACTTTGTCCAGGGGTACAGCGAAGGGATCTGGCAGCTGTGGCAGATGCAGCGGGCGGAAGATTGGGGTGAAAAGTTTGAGCCGCTGATCGACGTTCAGACCCGCTACTGGTTTAACCCGGCGGCCATCAGCCAGCACTTTATTATCCCCGGCGCGGTGACCATTATCATGACGGTGATCGGCGCGATCCTCACCTCGCTGGTGATCGCCCGGGAGTGGGAGCGCGGGACCATGGAGGCGCTGCTCTCCACCGAGGTGACGCGCACGGAACTGCTACTGTGCAAGCTGATCCCCTACTACTTCCTCGGGATGCTGGCGATGCTGCTCTGCATGCTGGTCTCAGTCTTTATTCTCGGCGTGCCCTATCGCGGCTCGCTGCTGGTGCTGTTCATCATCACCAGCCTGTTTTTACTCAGCACTCTGGGGATGGGGCTGTTGATCTCCACCGTCACCCGCAACCAGTTTAACGCCGCCCAGGTGGCGCTGAATGCCGCCTTTTTGCCGTCGATTATGCTGTCCGGGTTTATTTTCCAGATCGACAGTATGCCGGCGGTGATCCGCGCGGTGACCTACATCATCCCGGCGCGCTATTTCGTCAGCACCCTGCAAAGCCTGTTCCTGGCGGGCAATATCCCGGTGGTGCTGATTGTGAATCTGCTGTTTTTGATTGCCTCGGCGGTGATGTTTATCGGGCTGACGTGGATGAAAACCAAACGGCGGTTAGATTAGGTTGCGCCCGGTGGCGCTGCGCTTACCGGGCCTACGGGACCCGTTGATTTTCCAGGTCGGGTAAGCGAAAGCGCCACCCGACAAGAGGACGACACTATGCTTTACCGTTTATGGACATTGATCCGCAAAGAGCTGCAGTCCCTGCTGCGCGAGCCGCAGACCCGGGCGATTCTGATTTTGCCGGTACTGATCCAGGTGCTGCTGTTCCCGTGGGCGGCGACGCTTGAGGTGACTAACGCCACCATCGCCGTCTATAACGAAGATAACGGCAAACATTCGGTGGAGCTGACCCAGCGCTTCGCCCGCGCCAAAGCCTTTACCCACGTGCTGATCCTCAACAGCCCGCAGGAGATCCAGCCGACCATCGACACGCAAAAAGCGCTGCTGCTGGTGCGCTTCCCGGCCGATTTTTCCCGCAACCTCGACACCCTGCAAACCGCCCCGATGCAGCTGATCCTCGACGGGCGTAACTCCAACAGCGCGCAGATTGCCGCCAACTACCTCCAGCAGGTGGTGAAGGAGTATCAGCAGGAGCTGATGGAGGGCAAACCGAAACCGAACAACAGCGAGCTGGTGGTGCGTAACTGGTACAACCCGAACCTCGACTACAAATGGTTCGTGGTGCCGTCGCTGATCGCCATGATCACCACCATCGGGGTGATGATTGTCACTTCGCTGTCGGTGGCCCGCGAGCGCGAACAGGGCACGCTGGATCAGCTGCTGGTCTCCCCGCTGGCGACCTGGCAGATCTTCGTCGGCAAAGCGGTTCCGGCGCTGATTGTCGCCACTTTCCAGGCCAGCATCGTGCTGGCGATTGGCATCTGGGCCTATCACATCCCCTTTGCCGGTTCGCTATTGCTGTTTTACTTCACGATGGTGATTTACGGGTTGTCGCTGGTGGGGTTTGGGCTGCTGATCTCGGCGCTGTGCTCAACCCAGCAGCAGGCGTTTATCGGGGTGTTTGTCTTTATGATGCCGGCGATTTTGCTCTCGGGCTATGTCTCGCCGGTGGAGAATATGCCGGTGTGGCTGCAAAACTTAACCTGGGTGAACCCAATCAGGCACTTCACCGATATCACCAAGCAGATCTATCTCAAGGATGCGAGTCTGGATATTGTGTGGGGGAGTTTGTGGCCGCTACTGGTGATAGCGGCCGTGACGGGCTCAGTGGCGTACGCGATGTTTAGACGCAATATCGCGTAGCTTTTTGTCCTTGGTTAACAGGGAAACGACCGCAGGCCCTGTCAGGATCGCCAGGCCTGCGACGGCCAGCAAAAAGTTGTTTTGCAGCACGCGGGACAACAGCCATAGCACAATGACGGCCGCGCCAAAATACCAGGTGGTGGTCAGCTCTTCGAGCACGTCCGCCACTTCGCGCCAGCGCTCTTCATGATGACGCTGTAAAAAGAGCATTAACAGGACGGTGACGCCGTATACCACACATAAACCTAAGCCGACCCGCACGAGGGTTCCGCTCATCCAGGCCATCACCAGGACGGCCACTACCAATAAATGCAACATAATCTGCCAGCAACTGAGGCCGGTCGCGACGCGTATGCGTTGTTGCCACTTCATGGCACTCTCCTGAAGGATTTTACTCTGCTTGTTCAGACTATCGCACTTTACGGAAAATTCCGTAACACAGCACCTTTTTGTGACGACGACTACACTTTATTTTCATCAGGATAGTGACGCGGGAAGGAGTGTATGGCCCAACAAACCCGGCATTTTTCGCTTAAAGTCTTAACGATCAACATTCATAAAGGATTCGCGGCGTTTAATCGCCGTTTCATTCTGCCCGAACTGCGCGACGCCGTACGTACCGTCAGCGCGGATGTCGTCTGCCTGCAGGAAGTGATGGGCGCGCACGAAGTGCATCCGCTGCACGTGGAGAACTGGCCCGATACCAGCCACTACGAATTTCTTGCTGACACCATGTGGAGCGATTATGCCTACGGGCGCAACGCCGTTTATCCCGAAGGGCATCACGGCAATGCGATCCTCTCCCGCTATCCCATCGAACACTACGAAAATCACGATGTGTCGGTTGGCGAGAGCGAAAAACGCGGGCTGCTCTACTGCCGGATTGCCGTGCCGGAGCTGGCCATGCCGCTGCATGTAGCCTCGGTTCACCTTGGCCTGCGCGAGGCACACCGCCAGGCGCAGCTGCAGATGATGGCCGAATGGGTCAACGCCCTGCCGGAAGGGGATCCAGTGGTCGTGGCCGGAGACTTTAACGACTGGCGTCAACGCGCCAGCCATCCGCTGAAGGCGGAGGCCGGGCTGGAGGAGGTGTTCACCCTCGCGCACGGCAGGCCTGCCCGCACCTTCCCGGTCAGGTTCCCGCTGCTGCGTCTCGATCGTATCTATGTCAAAAATGCCCATGCCAGCAGCCCAACCGCGCTGGCGCTGAGTAACTGGCGTCACCTTTCCGACCATGCGCCGTTAAGTGCGGAGATTCATCTATGAAATGTTCATGGCAAAGCGGCAACCGAATTAAGCTGCTGGAAAATGGCGATCAATATTACCCGGCGGTGTTTGCCGCCATCGATAAGGCCCAAAGCCGGGTGCTCCTTGAGACCTTCATCTGGTTCGATGACAGCGTAGGCCGCAAGCTGCATGCCGTTATTCTGCGCACGGCCCAGCGCGGCGTGCATATCGAAGTGCTGCTCGACGGCTACGGCTCCCCCGATCTCGACGACGACTTCGTCGGGGAACTCACCGCAGCAGGCGTGGTATTCCGTTACTACGATCCGCGCCCGCCCCTGCTCGGCATGCGCACCAACGTCTTCCGCCGTATGCACCGTAAAATTGTGGTGGTGGATGAGCAGGTGGCCTTTGTCGGCGGGATTAACTACTCGGCTGAACATATGTCGGACTACGGTCCGGAAGCCAAACAGGATTATGCCGTCCAGGTCGAAGGCCCGGTGGTGCAGGATATTTTGCAGTTTGTCGTGGAAAACCTGCCCGGCAAAGCCGCAGTACGGCGCTGGTGGAAGCGTCGTCATCGCGCCGAGGAGAACGTAACCCCGGGCGAGGCCCAGGCGCTGTTTGTCTGGCGCGATAACGAAGAGCACCGGGACGATATTGAGCGGCACTATCTGAAGATGCTGGCCAACGCCCGGCGCGAAGTAATCATCGCCAACGCCTATTTCTTCCCCGGCTATCGTCTGCTGCACGCCATGCGCAATGCGTCGCGTCGCGGCGTGCGGGTGAAGCTGATTGTGCAGGGCGAGCCTGATATGCCGATTGTCACGGTGGGCGCGCGCCTGCTCTACAACTATCTGGTGAAAGGCGGCGTGGAGATTTACGAATACCGCCGCCGTCCGCTGCACGGCAAGGTAGCGCTGATGGACGATCACTGGGTGACCGTCGGCTCCAGCAACCTCGATCCCCTCAGCCTGTCGCTGAATCTGGAGGCCAACCTGATTATTCACGATCGCCAGTTTAACCAGACCCTGCGCGAAAATCTTTCCACCATCATCGCCGAGGATTGCGTGCGGGTGGATGAGTCGATGGTGCCGAAACGCACCTGGTGGAATCTGGGCAAAAGCGTGCTGGTGTTCCACTTCCTGCGTCATTTCCCGGCCCTGGTGGGCTGGCTGCCGGCCCATACGCCCAAGCTGGCGCAGGTGCCGCCCCCGGTGCAGCCCGAGATGGAGACCCAGGATCGGGTCGAGGCAGGTAACACGGGAGTGAAACCCTGATGAGCAAAAAACATTCGCGCTGGCGTCTGGCAAAAAAGATCCTTACCTGGGTATTTTTTATTGCCGTTGCGGTGCTGCTGGTGGTTTACGCGAAAAAGGTCGACTGGACTGAAGTCTGGAAGGTGATTCGCGACTATGACCGTGTGTCGCTGCTAAGTGCGATCGCACTGGTGGTGCTGAGCTATCTGCTGTATGGCTGTTACGATCTGCTCGGGCGGCGCTACTGCGGGCATAAGCTGGCCAAACGCCAGGTCATGCTGGTGTCGTTTATCTGCTATGCCTTTAACCTGACCCTGAGCACCTGGGTTGGCGGCATCGGGATGCGCTACCGGCTTTACTCCCGCCTGGGGCTGCCCAGCAGCACCATCACCCGCATCTTCTCCCTGAGCATCACCACCAACTGGCTGGGTTATATCCTGCTGGGCGGGGTGATCTTCACCGCGGGCGTGGTGCAGCTGCCCGACCACTGGTACATCGACCAGACGACGCTGCGCATTCTCGGCGTGGTACTGCTGCTGGTGATCGCCGTCTATCTGTGGGCCTGCGCGTTTGCGAAGCGGCGCCATGTGACCATCAAAAAGCAAAAGCTGGTCCTCCCCTCCTGGCGCTTTGCAGTGGCGCAGATGGCTATTTCAGCCGGTAACTGGATGGCAATGGGGGCGATCATCTGGCTGCTGATGGGCGAGGACGTGAACTACTTCTTCGTGCTGGGGGTGCTGCTGGTGAGCAGTATTGCCGGGGTGATTGTGCATATTCCGGCCGGGATCGGCGTGCTGGAAGCGGTGTTTATCGCCCTGCTGGCGGGGGAGCATGTCTCCCACGGCACCATTATCGCCGCCCTGCTGGCCTATCGTATGCTCTATTACTTCCTGCCGCTGGGACTGGCAACGGTCTGTTACCTTGCGCTGGAGAGCCGGGCGAAGAAGCTGCGGGCCAAAAACGAGCAGCAGATGGCGAAGTGAGGTGGTAATGCCGGGTGGCGCTGCGCTTACCCGGCCTACGGGTTGTGTAGGCCCGGCAAGCGAAGCGCCGCCGGGCAAAACACTTACCGGCGGTTGCCGAAGATGCGCAGCAGCATCAGGAACAGGTTGATGAAGTCCAGATACAGCGTCAGCGCCCCGAGAATCGAGTATTTGCGCAGGTTAGAGCTGTCGCGCACGTCGATCTGCTCCCCGATATTTTTCAGCTTCTGCGTGTCGTAGGCCGTCAGGCCGACAAATACAATCACCCCGATATAGGTTACCGCCCACATCAGCGCTTCGCTCTTCAGCCAGAAGTTCACCAGCGAGGCCAGCACGATCCCAATCAACGCCATAAACAGCATGTTGCCAAAGCCGCTCAGATCGCGTTTGGTGGTGTAGCCGTAGAGACTCATCGCGCCAAACATCCCGCCTGCCACCACGAAGGTGCTGGCAATCGAGGAGTAGGTGTAGACGATGAAGATACTGGAGAGCGTCAGGCCGGTGAGCGCCGAATAGAGCATGAACAGCGTGGTCGCCATCCCCGCGCTGAGCTTATGCACCATCCCGGACAGGACAAACACCAGCGCCAGCTGGGCGATAATCAGACCGAAGAAGGTAATTTTGCTGGAGAAGACGAACATCATCACGGCAGGCGTGTTTGCTGAAAACCAGGCGACAAAGGCGGTAAGCAGCAATCCGCAGGTCATCCAGCCATAGACCTGCGCCATATAGGTTTGCAGGCCGCTGCGGGTCTGCACGATGGAATCGGAACGGGGAAATCTGTCCATAACGCACTCCTTTTTAAGTGGACACACTGTTATAGACTAACACATCCCGGCAATCCGGCTACCAGCGGCTGGCGGCTTCCTTGTCGCTGTCGCGGGACTCCACCCAGCGATCCCCTTCCGGGGTGGCTTCGCGCTTCCAGAACGGAGCGCGGGTTTTCAGATAATCCATAATAAATTCACCCGCGGCAAAGGCGCTGCCGCGATGGGCGCTGGTGACGCCAACAAAAACGATCTCTTCCCCGGGCCACATCTCCCCGATGCGGTGGATCACCGTCACCCGGCCGAGCGGCCAGCGCTCGCGCGCCTGAACGACGATCTCCGCCAGCGCTTTTTCGGTCATGCCGGGATAGTGTTCTAGCGTCAGGGCCTTCACGCTGTCGCCCAGATTATGGTTGCGCACTTTGCCGGTGAAGGTGACTACCGCCCCGTCTTCGTCGCGCTCCGCCAGCCAGCCGTACTCCGTGCCGACGTTGAAACGCGCCCGATCAACAACAATTTTGGTCTCAGTCATCTCAACCCCCGGTCACCGGTGGGAAAAAGGCCACCTCATCGCCCGGTTTGACCGGATGGGTGAACTCCACCAGCGTCTGGTTTACCGCCGCCAGCAGTTTGCCTGCGTCCAGCGCCAGCGCCCAGCGGTCGCTCTGCGCCGCCAGGTGAGCCCGCAGCGCCTCCACGGTGTCGAACTCAGTATCCAGCGTCAGGCTGTCGGTATTGACCAGCTCGCGCACCTGCGCAAAAAACAGTACCTTAATCATTCTCTTCCGCCCTGAAATCACCTGATTTACCGCCGCTTTTCGCCAGCAGGCGAACCGGGCCGATAACCATATCTTTCTGCACCGCTTTACACATGTCGTAGATGGTCAACGCCGCCACGGACGCGGCGGTTAAGGCTTCCATCTCCACCCCGGTTTTCCCCGTCAGGCGGCACAGTGATTCGATACGAACCCGGTTATGCTCCGGCTCGGCCCGCAGGTTAACTTCCACTTTGCTGAGCATGAGCGGATGGCACAGCGGGATAAGATCCCAGGTGCGTTTCGCCGCCTGGATCCCGGCGATCCGCGCGGTAGCGAAGACGTCGCCTTTGTGGTGGCTGCCGTCAATGATCATTGCCAGGGTTTCAGGGAGCATGGTGACGAACGCTTCCGCGCGCGCCTCACGCACGGTTTCGGCCTTGGCGGAGACATCCACCATATGCGCTTCGCCAGCGGCGTTGATGTGGGTCAGTTGCGACATAGCTTACTTCTTAAGATGAGGATGGAAATTACACGGACGGGTGCGGGCATCCAGCTGCGGGGCAATGATATTTTCCCACGCGGTGCGGCACGCCTTAGTGGAGCCCGGCATGGCAAAAATCACCGTGTTGTTGGCGATACCGGCCACGGCGCGCGACTGCAGGGTGGAAGTGCTAATCTCTTCAAACGAGAGCATGCGGAACACCTCTCCGAAGCCTTCGATCTCGCGATCGAACAGCGGCAGCAGCGCTTCCGGAGCCTGATCGCCGGCGGTAAAGCCGGTGCCGCCGGTGATCAGCACCACCTGCACATCGTCGCTGGCTACCCAGCGCGACACTTCCGCGCGAATAGCGTAGCGGTTCTCTTTAACGATGGCCTTATCGACGATCTGATGCCCCGCCTCGTGGGCTGCCTCGCGCAGCCAGTGGCCGGAGGTGTCGTCCTCTTCGCCACGGCGTTCGGAAACGGTAAGGATAGCAATACGCGTCGGGATAAATTCAGCGCTTACCTGACTCATCTTCTGGTTCCTTTTGCGATTACCCGCCTATGTAGGACAGGTTCTGGGTGATCCCGGTGTTGCCCTGATGCAGGAAATGGGTCTGTTTTTTGTGCATCAGCGCCTCAGAAATGCGCCCTTCCAGCGCAGCCTGCTGGGCGTCATCGGCCAGCAGATCGCGCAGGTCGACGCCGCCGTCGCCAAACAGGCACAGGTGCAGCTTGCCCACCGACGAGACGCGCAGGCGGTTGCAGCTGGCGCAGAAGTCTTTTTCGTACGGCATGATAAGCCCGATCTCCCCTTCGTAGTCGGGGTGGCAAAAGACCTGCGCCGGGCCGTCGCTGCGCTGGCGAAGCTGATGGATCCAGCCGCGTTTGAGCAGTTCATCGCGCAGCACCATGCCGGAGATGTGATGACGGGAGAACAGGTCGCTGCCCTCGCCGGTTTCCATCAGTTCAATAAAGCGCAGTTGAATGCGGCGAGGTTTGATCCATGCCAGGAAGGTGTCCAGCTGATGATGGTTCACATCGCGCATCAGCACGGTGTTGACCTTCACCTTGTCGAAGCCGGCCGCAAAGGCCGCGTCGATGCCCTCCATCACCTGGTGGAATTTATCCTGGCCGGTGATGGCGTGAAACTGGCGGGCATCCAGACTGTCGACGCTGACGTTAATCGCCGTTAACCCGGCGTCGCGCCACCCGGCAACGTCGCGCGCCAGACGATAGCCGTTGGTGGTGACCGCAATCTGGCGGATGGCGTCGTTTTCCCGGACCGCGGCGATGATGTCGGTGAAGTCCCGGCGCAGCGAGGGTTCCCCGCCGGTAAGACGGACCTTTTCTGTGCCCATGGCGGCAAACGCACGCGTCACGCGGCGCACTTCGTCCACGGAGAGAAAGCCGTTATTGGTGATGCCGCCGGGTTTGTAGCCGTCCGGCAGGCAGTAGGTGCAACGGAAATTGCACACATCGGTAATAGACAAACGCAGGTAAAAAAACTTACGCGCGAATGCATCGGTAAGTTGTGAAGCCATGTACACCTTTCCTGATACGGGAGGCACAGTCATTTCTTTCTGTACCCTGGTGGCGAAACCGCCACGGCCAGAGCACCATATCTGTCGACACAGGCGCAAAGGCTAGAGTGTATGTTTTCGATTAAGAAAACGTGGTTATGCCGATAGTAGCGTGTTAATAGCAGTTTCGCTATTCTCGTGTTTCGCTATATAAACTTGTATATATCGACATGTTCGTGCCATTTCGTTCCAGAATACGTCATTATCACATTCTTGCATTGATATATGTCATTTTGCCCCGGGCGAAGCATCGTCATTTAGGGGTAGTTGAGTTACTGTTAAGGTGTTCGTCTTACTAAGGAATTTCTATGCGCAATCGCACTTTTGCGGATCTCGACCGCGTCGTGGCTCTCGGCGGAGGCCACGGACTGGGCCGGGTGATGTCCTCCTTGTCATCGCTTGGCTCACGGCTCACCGGGATCGTTACCACCACCGATAACGGCGGCTCAACGGGGCGAATTCGCCGCTCCGAAGGGGGTATCGCCTGGGGTGACATGCGCAACTGTCTCAATCAGCTCATCACCGAACCCAGCGTCGCTTCCGCGATGTTTGAGTATCGTTTTGGCGGTAATGGCGAACTTTCGGGGCATAACCTCGGAAATCTGATGTTAAAGGCGCTGGATCACCTCAGCGTGCGGCCTCTGGAGGCGATCAATTTAATCCGCAACCTGCTCAAAGTGGATGCCTTTTTGATTCCGATGTCCGAACTTCCGGTCGATTTGATGGCCATCGACAGCAACGACCATGAAGTGTATGGCGAAGTGAATATCGATCAGCTGGACCTGCCGCCAAAAGAGCTGATGCTCTACCCCAGCGTTCCGGCGACCCGTGAAGCGGTAGAAGCCATTGGTGAAGCAGATTTAATTCTGGTCGGCCCGGGCAGTTTTTACACCAGCCTGATGCCGCTGCTGCTGATCAAGGATCTGGCCCAGGCGCTGCGCCGGACGCCCGCTCCCGTGGTTTACATCGGTAACCTGGGCCGCGAGCTTAGCCCTGCCGCCGCCGGGCTTTCGCTGGCCGCTAAGCTGGCGCTAATGGAGCAGTACGTCGGGAAGAAAATTATCGACGCGGTGGTGGTCGGGCCTAATGCTGATGTGTCAGGTATGGAAGGTCGGGTGGTAGTGCAGGAGCCGCTCGAGGCGAGCGACATTAAGTACCGCCATGACCGGCATTTACTGCGCGTGGCGCTGGAGAAGGCGGTGCAGGCGTTGGGTTAGGTTGGTGCGGTCTGGTGCCCTCACCCCGGCCCTCTCCCACAGGGAGAGGGTGCAAACACTAAAAACGGCAACTATGTTGCCGTTTTGCTTTTATTACGATGCCGCGATAAACAGATCCCGCAGCTGGTGCAGTTGGTCGCGGATCTGCGCGGCTTCTTCGAACTCCAGATTCTGCGCGTGCTGCATCATCTGCCCTTCCAGTTCGTGAATTTTCTGCTGCAGCGCTTTCGGCGTCAGGGCAACGGTATCGGCCTCCACCGGTGAGCGCGACTTGCCGCGTCCCTTGGCTTTGGTTTTGGCGATGTTCTGGCCGAGCGCAAGAATATCCACCACCTTCTTGTTCAGACCCTGCGGCGTGATACCGTGCTCTTCGTTGTAAGCCTGCTGCTTCTCGCGGCGGCGTTCGGTTTCGCCGATCGCTTTCGCCATCGACGGGGTGATCTTATCGCCATAGAGAATCGCCTTACCATTAACGTTACGCGCCGCACGACCGATGGTCTGGATCAGCGATCGCTCGGAGCGCAGGAAGCCCTCTTTATCGGCGTCCAGAATCGCCACCAGCGACACTTCCGGCATATCCAGCCCTTCTCGCAGCAGGTTGATCCCCACCAGCACGTCGAACTCGCCCAGGCGCAGGTCGCGGATGATCTCCATACGCTCTACGGTGTCGATATCCGAGTGCAGATAGCGCACCTTCTCGCCGTGCTCCTCGAGGTATTCGGTCAGGTCTTCCGCCATGCGTTTGGTCAGGGTGGTGACCAGCACGCGCTCGTTGATGGCCGCCCTGGCGCGGATCTCCGACAGCAGATCGTCCACCTGGGTGCCAACCGGACGCACTTCGATAATCGGATCCAGCAGGCCGGTCGGACGTACCACCTGATCCACCACTTCGTCGCCCGATTTCTCCAGCTCGTAGTTGCCCGGCGTCGCGGAAACGTAAATGGTTTGCGGTGCCAGCGCCTCGAACTCTTCGAACTTCATCGGACGGTTATCCAGCGCAGACGGCAGGCGGAAGCCGTACTCCACCAGGGTCTCTTTGCGCGCCCGGTCGCCGCGATACATCCCGCCAATCTGCGGGATGGTCACGTGGGATTCGTCCACCACCAGCAGGCCATCCGCCGGCAGGTAGTCAAACAGGGTTGGCGGCGCCTCGCCTGGCCCGCGGCCGGAGAGATAGCGCGAGTAGTTTTCGATACCGGAGCAGTAGCCCAGCTCGTTCATCATCTCGAGATCGAACTGGGTACGCTGGCTGATGCGCTGCTCTTCCAGCAGCTTGTTGTTGTCCAGCAGCGTTTTGCGGCGATCCGCCAGTTCGACTTTGATATCTTCCATCGCCTGCACGATGCGCTCGCGCGGGGTCACGTAGTGGGTTTTCGGGTAGACGGTGAAGCGCGGAATAATCGACTCCACGTGGCCGGTAAGCGGGTCAAACAGCGACAGCCGCTCCACCTCTTCATCGAACAGCTCCACGCGCAGGGCGAAGTCGTCCGACTCCGCCGGGAAGATGTCGATAACTTCCCCGCGAACGCGGAAGGTACCGCGCTGGAACGCCTGATCGTTGCGGGTGTACTGCAGCTCCGCCAGACGCCGCAGGATGGCGCGCTGATCGATAATCATCCCCTGAGTCAGGTGCAGCATCATCTTCAGGTAGAGATCGGGATCGCCGAGGCCGTAAATGGCTGATACCGAGGCCACCACCACCACGTCACGGCGCTCGAGCAGGGCTTTGGTCGCGGACAGACGCATCTGCTCGATATGCTCGTTCACCGAGGCGTCCTTTTCGATAAAGGTATCGGAGCTGGGAACGTAGGCTTCTGGCTGATAGTAGTCGTAGTACGAGACGAAATACTCCACCGCGTTATCGGGGAAGAACTCTTTCATCTCGCCGTACAGCTGTGCGGCCAGGGTTTTGTTGGGTGCGAGCACCATTGTCGGGCGCTGCAGATCGGCGATCACGTTGGCGACGGTAAAGGTTTTACCCGAACCGGTCACCCCCAGCAGCGTCTGGTGTGCAAGCCCATCCTCCAGCCCCTCTTTCAGACGGCGAATCGCTTCGGGCTGATCGCCAGAAGGACGGAAAGCGGAATTCAGTTTGAACGGTTTACTCATGAACGGCGACCTGATGATGATTAATACGGCAGGTGTGTAATTTTACTCCTGATGGCTATTTTTGCCAGTAAATTATACTGGATATAAAACCAGTAACATATGCGCCATTTTGTGCCATCACCAGTGGGAATCAAGCAAAGCTGCGCAAAATTTCGGCTGCGGCGGGATAAAATTCCATCAGGGGTGGGTTATCCCCAGAATTTTTTGTTTTTTAACATTTGTCAAGGCGAGGCGCCGGACTTTACCCCATCCAATTGACACTTTGATGACAATGATTGCTTTTATTTAACGCGTTGATCTGCAAAAAAGTTTTCTAAAAGACGCGTTTCGCAGCAATTCAGGCGCAGGCCGCGTATTTTCTCGCTTACCGTGTGTTTTCTAACTCTAATGCACATGGTTATCCACAGGAATAGTGGATAACTGCCTCCAGCCCATACGGAACGTGACTCGGCCCGTTCCCGGTTTTTACCCCCAGCGCGGCGGTAAAAAATTTTTATCGCCTAATTATGGCGATCTTATGACAAAAAACAGCGAACGAATTGGTGCGGAGTTGCTCACATTTTAACCAAAATAGTACCTGCACCAGGCGCATCATACGGGGCACCGATGCAGTGCATTAACTTCTCGTCGTCTGGCTGTTTTTTGAACCTAATCCGAAAAAAGAAGGTTTAAGCGTCATTTTCCGGGCAGTGGCAAGAGTCTTGCAGAGTATCAGGGGACACCGATGCCTGAAAAGGAGCAACAACATGTTAAGCCTGCGCGCCGTAAACCAGTATTACGGGGATCGCCACACCCTGTGGAACGTTGACCTCGATCTCCCTCCCGGCGTCTGCACCGGCGTTCTCGGGCTGCCCGGGATGGGAAAAACCACCCTTGTGAACTGCATTGCCGGACTGCTGCCCATCGCCAGCGGCACCATGGTCTGGCATGACGCCGGGGCTTCCCCCTGCGATTTACAGCAGGCCGGGGCGGGCATCAGCTTTGTACCGCAGGACAGGCGGATCTTTTCGCAGCTGACGGTTGATGAGAATCTGCATATTGCGCGGATGGCGAAAGGCATCGCGGGGGGAACGGTGAGCCGCGACGTATTTGAGTTCTTTCCGGAGCTTTACCCGCTGCGCCAGCAGCGTGCCTCGGGCCTTAATGACGATCAGCAGTACCAGCTGGCACTGGCTAACGCGCTGGTGACCCGCCCTCGCCTGCTGATCCTCGACGAGCCCAGTCGCGGCACCGGCCAGCTGTTTACTCTCAAGCTGGCGCAGCTGCTGCTCAGGTTCAACCGGGAGCTGGGGTTATCGGTGCTGCTGGCGGAGCAGCACCTCTCCCTGATCCGTCGGGTGGCGGATCGCTTTTGCCTGCTTTACCGCGGGCGAAATGTGGCTCAGGGCCAGGTCAGCGAGCTGGATGACCCGCTGATTGCCCACTGGATGGGGCCGACGGCGTCAGCGCAGTAAGAGACAGATACTGCCCGACTGCCGCGGTGTCAGCCGCGTCGCCCAGCCACGGGATCTCGCCCAACAGCGGTGCAGGCAGCACGCGCTGCAGCGTCGCCATGTACTCGGCATGGCGTTTACCGGGCGGTACGACCCCGTTCGCCACCCAGCCGGCAAAATGCAGCCCCGCCTGCTGAATCGCCTGCGCGGTCAGCATCGCGTGGTTGATACAGCCCAGCTTCACCCCCACCACCAGGATCACCGGCAGACGCTCGGCCATTACCCAGTCGGCAAAGGTCTGCTCCTGCGACAGCGGCGTGAACCAGCCACCCGCACCTTCCACCAGCACCCAGTCGGCACGGCTCTCCAGGGTGCGTAACCCGGCGGAGAGCGTGCTGAACAGGATCGGGCGCTGCTCGTCGGCGCTGATGATGTGCGGCGACGTCGGCTCCGCGAAGGTGTAAGGGTTCACCGTCGGGTAGCTCAGCGTCACGCTGCTGTTGCGCTGTAACGCCAGCGCATCGCTGTTGCGCAGCCCCAGCGCAGTCATCTCGCTGCCGGACGCCACCGGTTTATATCCGGCGGTATTACGGCCCAGCGCCCGTGCCGCCTGTAACAGGGCGGTGCTGGCGACGGTTTTACCGACCTCGGTGTCGGTGCCGGTGACAAAATAACGTTCAGTCACGTTCGATAATTCCATGAAAAAGTTGATAGGAGAGCGGGAATTTCCCCGTCTGCTGCGGCCAGGCCTGCGCCAGCTGCTGCAGCTGGCCGCGCGTTAAGGGCCTGTTGGCCCGCCCGGCGTGCAGATGGGTGGCGCCGATCCCCTTGAGGGACTGCATGGCGCTGAGCGCATCGTCAAACAGCAGGGTGACGGTCTGCACCGCACAGCGGTACTGCCAGCCGGACAAAGCGTCGTTCACCTGCTGCCCGCTCAGGAAGCGGTTGGCGTGCGGCTGGGTGTCCACCGCCTGCCAGGCCTGATTCAGCTCCGGCAGCGAGCCGTTGAGCAGCGTGGTGAAGGCCACCTTGCCGCCCGGCTGCGTCACCCGGTAGAGCTCGGCCAGCGCCTGCGGCAGGCTGGCGCACCACTGCACCGCCAGATGGCTCCAGACCAGGCTGAACTGCGCATCGGCCAGCGGAATGGCTTCGATATCGGCCTGCAGATAGCGGTCGGCCGCCTGGTTGCGGCGCGCTTCCTCCAGCATCGGAGCGCAGAGATCCATCGCCGTCACCACGCTCCCGGTCTGGCGCCATGCCTGGCTGTTGCTTCCCGGGCCGCAGCCGGCGTCCAGCACGCTGGCAAAGGTGTTCTCTGCGAGCAGGGCCCGCAGCCCGTCGGCACTTTGCCGCTGGAGTGCGTCGTGGCGCGAGTAGCTGTGCGCCGCCCGACCAAAGGCGGCGGCAATCGCCTGTTTATTCACTTGCGGCATGCAGCGCCTCCAGTAACGCGGTGATATCTTCCGGTTCATGCGCCGCCGTCAGGGTCAGGCGCAGGCGCGCCGTGCCCGCCGGTACGGTGGGCGGACGAATGGCGGTCACCCAGATCCCCTGCTCTCTGAGGGTTTGCGCCAGATGCAGGGCCCGCGCGTTTTCCCCGACGATCAGCGGCTGAATGGCGCTCTGCGAGGCGGTGATCGCCATCGGCAGATCGCGCGCGCCCGCGCGGAACTGGTCGATCAAAGCAGCCAGCCGCTGGCGACGCGATTCGCCTTCGTCGCTGCGAATCAGGTTAAAGGCCGCCAGCAGCGCCACCGCCTGGGCAGGTGGCATGCTGGTGCTGTAGATTAGATGGCGGGCGAACTGCAGCAGGTAGTCGGCGACAGAGTCGCTGCACAGCACCGCCGCCCCGCTGACGCCAACGCCTTTGCCAAAGGTCACCACCAGCAGCTCGGGTTTGGTGCCCTGGCCGGCAGCGCTTCCGCGCCCTTCTGGACCGGTGACGCCGATGCCGTGGGCATCGTCCACCAGCAGCCAGCTGCCCTGCCGCCGGGTCGCCGCATGGATATCGTCCAGCGGGGCGCTGTCGCCGTCCATGCTGAAGATCCCTTCGGTCACCACCAGCTGTTGCCCGGCGCAGGGTTTATCGAGCAGCGAGGCCAGTTGGGCAACATCGTTATGGGCGAAGCGCCTGAGCTGGGCCGGGCTGTGGCTGGCGGCTTCCAGCAGGGAGGCGTGACTTAAGCGGTCGGCCACGATGCGATCCTCTTTGCCGGTCAGGGCGGCAATCAGCGCCTGATTGGCGGCAAAGCCGGAGATAAACAGCAGCGCCCGGGGGTAGCCGAGCCACCCGGCAAGGTGCTCCTCCAGCGCCTGATGCGCGTGGGTGTAACCGCTGACGTGGCCGGAGCCGCCGCTGCCCACGCCGTACTGCTCCGCGCCCTGTTGCCAGGCGCGGATGATGGCGGGATGCTGGCTCAGGCCGAGATAGTCATTGCCGGAGAAGTTGCAGTACCGCCGCTGCTCGCGGGTGAGAAAGCGCCCGGCGCCGTTCTCCACCGGGGTGCGTACCCGCAGGGCATCTGCCGCCCGGCGTGCGTCGAGGGCGGCATCAATGCGTTGTTGCCAGGTCATACCGTCGCCGCGTTGTAGAACTGGTCGGTATCGGCGTTGAAAAGCTGCTGTTCGAGCTGGTGCTGCTGCTCGTTATCACCGGTCAGCACCGCCGTCTGCTGCGGGTTGAGCCCCAGCTTGCGGAACAGCTGGACGTCTTTGTCCTCTTCCGGGTTCGGGGTGGTGAGCAGCTTGCAGCCGTAGAAGATGGAGTTAGCCCCGGCCATAAAGCACATCGCCTGAGTCTGCTCGTTCATCTGCTCGCGGCCCGCCGAGAGGCGTACGTACGAGGTCGGCATCATCACCCGCGCCACCGCAATGGTGCGGATAAAGTCAAAGGCGTCGACGTCGTCGTTATCGGCCAGCGGGGTGCCTTTCACCTTCACCAGCATGTTGATCGGCACGCTCTCCGGCGGGGTTGGCAGGTTCGCCAGCTGCAGCAGCAGACCGGCGCGATCGGTGACCGTTTCGCCTAAGCCCACAATCCCGCCCGAGCAGACCTTAATGCCCGCCTCGCGCACTTTGTCCAGCGTGTCCAGACGCTCCTGGTAGGTGCGGGTGGTGATGATGTTGCCGTAGAACTCCGGGGAGGTGTCGAGGTTGTGGTTGTAGTAATCCAGCCCCGCCGAGGCCAGGCGCTGAGCCTGGGTGTCGTCCAGCGTGCCGAGGGTCATACAGGCTTCGAGGCCCATCGCCTTCACGCCCTGCACCATCTGCTCGAGATACGGCATGTCGCGCTCGTGCGGGTTTTTCCAGGCCGCGCCCATGCAGAAGCGGGTCGAACCGGCATTTTTCGCCTGGCGCGCCGACTCCAGCACCTGCTCCACTTCCATCAGGCGCTCGGATTCGAGGCCGGTTTTGTAGCGCGCGCTTTGCGGGCAGTATTTACAATCTTCCGGGCAGGCCCCGGTCTTGATCGACAGCAGGGTGCTGACCTGCACCTGCTGCGGGTCGAAATGCTGACGGTGGATCTGCTGCGCTTCAAACAGCAGTTCCAGCAGGGGTTTTTCAAATAATGCAGTGACTTGCGACAGTGTCCAGCGAGTCTGGTGAGCCATGGGGCATCTCCAAAAGGGGTTTTGTTCAGGATGGGTTCGGGTTATGCTTGTAAACCTAAATGTTTTCAAAATGGTTTACAAGTCGATTATGACAACGGACGATCTCGCCTTCGATCGGCAACACATCTGGCATCCCTACACCTCCATGACCCAGCCCCTGCCGGTGTATCCGGTGACGGAAGCGCACGGCTGCAAGCTGACGCTGGCCAGCGGCGAACAGCTGGTGGACGGCATGTCCTCCTGGTGGGCGGCCATTCATGGCTACAATCACCCCCGGCTGAACGCGGCGATGAAAGCGCAGATTGACCGCATGTCGCACGTCATGTTTGGCGGCATTACCCATCAACCGGCGGTGGATCTCTGCCGTCGGCTGGTGGCGATGACCCCCGAGGCGCTGGAGTGCGTATTCCTGGCCGATTCCGGCTCGGTGGCAGTGGAAGTGGCGATGAAAATGGCGCTGCAGTACTGGCACGCGAAGGGCGAAAGCCGCCAGCGGTTTATCACCTTCCGCAACGGCTACCACGGCGACACCTTCGGGGCGATGTCGGTGTGCGATCCCGACAACTCGATGCACAGCCTGTGGAAAGGCTATCTGCCGGAAAACCTGTTTGCCCCGGCGCCGCAGAGCCGCTTTGACGGCGAGTGGGATGAGATGGACATGGTCGGCTTTGCCCGCCTGATGGCCGCCCATCGCCACGAGATTGCGGCGGTGATCCTCGAGCCCGTCGTGCAGGGCGCGGGCGGGATGCGCATGTACCATCCCGAGTGGCTGAAGCGCATCCGCAGGATGTGCGACCGCGAGGGCATCCTGCTGATTGCCGATGAGATCGCGACCGGCTTCGGGCGTACCGGCAAGCTGTTCGCCTGCGAGCACGCGGGCATTACGCCAGATATTCTCTGCCTCGGCAAAGCGCTGACCGGGGGCACCATGACCCTCTCCGCCACCCTCACCACCCGCCATGTGGCGGAGACTATTAGCAACGGCGAAGCCGGCTGCTTTATGCACGGCCCGACCTTTATGGGCAACCCGCTGGCCTGTGCGGTCGCCAGCGAGAGCCTGGCCCTGCTGGAGAGCGGCGAGTGGCAGGCTCAGGTGGCCGCCATCGAAGCCCAACTGAAAGAGGAGCTGGCGGCGGCGCAGGAATCAGAGTTTGTCGCGGACGTGCGGGTGTTGGGGGCTATCGGCGTCGTCGAAACAACCCATCCGGTGAACATGGCGGAACTGCAGCGCTTCTTTGTAGATCGCGGCGTCTGGGTGCGCCCGTTCGGCAAGTTAATCTATCTGATGCCGCCGTATGTGATAAGCCCGGACCAGCTCAGCAGGCTGACCCGCGCCGTGGTGGATGCGGTACAGGAACCCGTGCACTTCAGGCTCTAGTTTTGCGTTACACTTCTGGCAGAGCTTATTACGGAGAAACGGTATGAAACTCATCAGTAAGGATCTGCGCGACGGCGATAAACTCCCGCTGCGTCATGTGTTTAACGGCATGGGGTATGAGGGAGATAACATCTCTCCGCATCTGGCGTGGGACGAGGTGCCCTCAGGCACCAAAAGCTTTGTCGTGACCTGTTATGACCCGGACGCTCCTACCGGCTCCGGCTGGTGGCACTGGATTGTCGCCAATATTCCCGCCGATACCCGCGTGCTGCCGCAGGGCTCCGGCTCCTCGCTGGTGGCGCTGCCGGAGGGGGCCGTCGAGACCCGCACCGATTTTGGTAAAGCGGGATACGGCGGCGCGGCGCCGCCAAAAGGCGAAACCCATCGTTATATCTTTACGGTGCATGCGCTGGACGTGGAGAGAATCGAGGTCGATGAAGACGCGAGCGGCGCGATGGTGGGCTTTAACGTCCATTTCCACACCCTGGGCAGCGCGTCGATTACGGCGATGTATTCGTAAAAAAAGCTGGCCTGAAAACCTCCCAAAACCGTAGGCCCGTGCAAGCGCAGCGCCGCCGGGCATTTGCCGGGTGGCGGCTTCGCCTTACCCGGCCTACGGTTTTGCCGTTCTGTTTACAGGAACGCAGGTAACAACCGGACCAGACTGCCTTCATCCAGCAGCCCCATCGCTGCATCAATATCCGGAGCAAAGAAGCGGTCGTCATCATAGTGCGCCACCTGCTCGCGCAGGATATGCCGCGCCTGCTCCAGCAGCGGGCTGGAGGTCAGACCGTCGCGCAGATCGCAGCCCTGGCAGGCCGCTAACCACTCTACCGCCAGCACCCCGCGGGTGTTGCCCGCCATCTCCCACAAACGGCGACCTGCCGCCGGGGCCATCGAGACATGATCTTCCTGGTTCGCCGAGGTCGGCAGACTGTCCACGCTGTGCGGGTGCGACAGGGCTTTGTTCTCGCTCGCCAGCGCGGCGGCGGTAACCTGAGCAATCATAAACCCGGAGTTCACGCCACCGTTGCGCACCAGGAACGGCGGCAGCTGGGACATATGTTTATCCATCATCAGCGCGATACGACGCTCCGACAGCGCACCGATTTCGGCAATCGCCAGGGCCAGATTATCCGCCGCCATCGCCACCGGTTCGGCGTGGAAGTTCCCCCCGGAGACAACCTCGTTATCCGCAGCAAATACCAGCGGGTTATCGGAAACGGCGTTCGATTCAACCAGAAGCACCTCTGCCGCCTGGCGCAGCTGGGTCAGGCAGGCACCCATCACCTGCGGCTGACAGCGCAGGGAGTACGGATCCTGCACCTTGTCGCAGTTGTGATGCGACTCGGCAATGGCGCTGGTGTCGGTCAGGACGTGACGGAACAGCGCCGCGGCATCGATCTGCCCGCGCTGGCCGCGCACCTCGTGGATGCGCGCGTCAAACGGGCGGCGGGAGCCGAGCACCGCTTCGGTGGTGAGCGCCCCGCAGACCACCGCCGAGGCAAACAGGTCTTCAGCTTCAAACAGGCCGCGCAGGGCAAAGGCGGTGGAGGCCTGGGTGCCGTTGAGCAGCGCCAGGCCCTCTTTTGCCGCCAGCGTCACCGGGGCCAGCCCCGCTTTTTGCAGAGCGGTGGCGGCCGGTAACCATTCGCCACGGTAGCGGGCTTTGCCCTCACCCAGCAGGGTCAGGGACATGTGCGCCAGCGGGGCCAGGTCGCCGGAAGCGCCGACCGAACCTTTAGCCGGGATCCACGGGTAGACGCCGGCATTGACCATGGCAATCAGGGCCTCAATCACGCTCAGGCGGATACCGGAGAAACCGCGCGCCAGGCTGTTGATTTTCAGCACCATCATCAGACGTACAATGTCGTCATCCAGCGGCTCGCCGACGCCCGCCGCGTGGGACAGCACCAGCGAACGTTGCAGATTTTCCAGATCGTGGGTGGCGATGCGCGTCTGCGCCAGCAGGCCAAAACCGGTGTTAATTCCGTAGGCGGTGCGCCCTTCGGCGACAATGGCCTCCACGCAGGCGACGCTGTCGTTGATGGCCTTGTGGGCCGTCTCATCGAGCGTCAGCTGATGCGGCTGCCGCCAGATCTGGCGCAGCTGGGCCAGGGTCAGGGAACCGGGCGTCAGGGTTAAGGCGTTCATTAGTGCTTTCCTTGTTGAGCGGTGATCATCGGCAGGTTCAGGCCCTGCTCTTTCGCGCAGTCGATGGCAATGTCATACCCGGCATCGGCGTGGCGCATCACGCCAGTCGCCGGATCGTTGTGCAGCACGCGGGCAATACGGGCCGCGGCTTCATCGGTGCCGTCGCAGACAATCACCATCCCGGCATGCTGTGAGAAGCCCATCCCGACCCCGCCGCCGTGGTGCAGCGAGACCCAGGTCGCGCCGCTGGCGGTATTGAGCAGGGCGTTGAGCAGCGGCCAGTCGGAGACCGCGTCGGAGCCGTCCTGCATCGCTTCGGTTTCGCGGTTCGGGCTGGCAACCGAGCCCGAATCAAGATGGTCACGACCGATGACGATCGGCGCGGAGACTTCACCGCTGCGGACCATTTCGTTAAAGGCCAGGCCCAGCTTCTGGCGCCACTCCAGCCCGACCCAGCAGATACGCGCCGGCAGTCCCTGGAAGCTAATGCGCTCGCGGGCCATGTCCAGCCAGTGATGCAGATGCTCATCATCGGCGACAATCTCTTTCACTTTGGCATCGGTTTTGTAGATATCTTCCGGGTCGCCGGAGAGCGCCACCCAGCGGAACGGGCCGATCCCGCGGCAGAACAGCGGACGGATATAGGCGGGAACAAAACCCGGGAAGTCAAAGGCATTGGCCACGCCCATCTCTTTCGCCATCTGGCGGATGTTGTTGCCGTAATCGAAGGTCGGGACGCCCTGCTGGCTGAAGGCCAGCATCGCATTGACGTGATCGGCCATTGAACGCTTCGCCGCCAGGACGGTGCCTTCCGGATCCTGCTGCGCTTTCTGCTGGTACTCTTCCCAGCTCCAGCCTTTCGGCAGGTAACCGTGCAGCGGATCGTGGGCGCTGGTCTGATCGGTGACCAGGTCCGGACGCACGCCGCGCGCCACCAGTTCAGGCACAATGTCGGCCGCGTTGCCGCACAGGGCAATCGAGACCGCTTTGCCCTGCTGGGTGTATTTGTTAATGCGCGCCAGGGCGTCGTCGAGCGAGTCGGCCTGCTCATCGACGTAGCGGGTACGCAGGCGGAAATCGATGCGGCTCTGCTGGCACTCAATGTTCAGGGAGCAGGCTCCCGCCAGGGTGGCCGCCAGCGGCTGTGCGCCGCCCATGCCGCCTAAACCTGCGGTGAGTACCCAACGGCCTTTCAGGGAGCCGTTATAGTGCTGACGGCCGGCCTCGACAAAGGTCTCGTAGGTGCCCTGGACAATGCCCTGGCTGCCGATGTAGATCCAGCTCCCGGCGGTCATCTGGCCGTACATCGCCAGCCCTTTCGCATCCAGTTCGTTGAAGTGTTCCCAGGTGGCCCAGTGCGGCACCAGGTTGGAGTTAGCGATCAGCACGCGCGGAGCGTTTTCGTGGGTTTTAAACACGCCGACCGGTTTGCCGGACTGCACCAGCAGGGTTTCGTCGTTTTCCAGTTCGGTGAGCGCGTTAACAATGGCGTCATAGCACTCCCAGTTACGCGCCGCGCGGCCAATCCCGCCATACACCACCAGCTCGTGAGGATTTTCCGCCACGTCGGGATCGAGGTTGTTCATTAACATACGCAGCGGGGCTTCGGTGAGCCAGCTTTTGGCATTCAGCTGGGTGCCACGTGGGGCGCGGATCTCTTGCTGGCGGTACTTGCCTGACGACATGGTGTGCTCCTCATTGGGGACAGAATATACACTAAGATATACTTGTATAGACAAGTTCACACAAGGCCAGTTTTAACAATTACGATACATTTTTGTTATATTGCGTCAGCAATCACGCTTTTGGCTTATGACATGAAATGGCCCTGCAGCCGGTAGCGGTTGCCCGGGAACAGCAGTCTGGCGTGGGAGACAATATGCGATGCTGACCAGGTGCGGCGGTGGATCAGCAGGCAGGGATCGTGCTCTTTAATGCGCAGCAGTTCGCACTCCTGCGGGGTGGCGCGTACCGCCTCGACGATATGCTCCCCTTCCGTCAGCGGTGCGACCAGCGACAGATACGCATGGGGCGTGGTGGCGGTGTAGTCCTGCTCCAGGTAATCCGGCACCAGCGCGGCATTGACGCAGCGATCCTCGATCTGCACCGGGATGTCGTTTTCAAAGTGCAGCATCAGGGAGTGGAAAATGCGGGTACCCTCTTTGACGTTTAACGCCGCCGCCTGCGCGGCGCTGGCCTGCGTCTCCTCAAGGAACAGCACTTCACAGCGGTGCTGATGGTTGCGGGAGGCGATTTCATCAGCAATGCTGCGAATCTCAAACAGCGCCGACTGCCCTTTCGGCTCAGCCACAAAGGTGCCGACCCCCTGCAGACGCACCAGCAGCCCCTCATCGGTCAGCTCCCGCAGCGCGCGGTTGATGGTCATCCGGCTAAAGCCGAACTGTGCTACCAGCTCTGCCTCGGACGGGATGCGATCGTGCGGACGCCAGACGCCGGTGGCGATCTGATGGCTGATCGCCTGTTTTACCTTTTCATAGAAAGGGGCTGGCGTATTAGCCTGCTGCTGCGGAGCGCGAGAGAACATAGCAATTCCTTAAGCCGTCATAAAAAGTCGAGTATATACAGAGATCAAATCCACCAGTGAGCAATTTGCCAGGCCAGCCGTGCGGCAAGCTTCGCCCCCTGGCCGTCACGATCGAAGCCGGGGCTCAACTCCACCAGATCCGCCGCCTGCAGTTTGCCGCTGCGACAGATCCGCTCGATGACCGGAAGCAGATCCCGGGCGGGAACCCCCAGCGCGGCAGGTGCCGACACGGCGGGCATCTCCCCGGCAGGCATTACGTCGAGATCAATGGTGAGATAGACCCGATCCGCATCCTTGAGGATCTCCTCAAGTACCGGCAGCGCCTGCCGCTGGAAATCGAGATCTTCGACCAGGGTAACGTTAAGACGAGCCGCCTCATCCCATAGCGCCTGAGTATTGGCCGCCCGGCTGACCCCGAGGCAGGCATAGTGAAACTCACGCTGCTGTTCTGCGCAGTAGAGTGCCAGCTGGCGGAACGGGGTTCCGGAGGTCGCCTGGCTGGCGTGACGCAGATCGAGATGCGCATCGAGGTTGATAATCACCACCCGCTCGCCGGGAAAAGCATCCAGCACGCCGCGGCCGTGGGCCCAGGCGGTCTCATGCCCGCCGCCGAACACCAGGGTGCGCATGCCAGCCTGCAGGCAGGCGGTGACCGTCTCACTCAGCGCCTGTTGGGCGGCCTCCAGCGCTTCCCCTTCGACGCGAATGTTGCCCATATCGTTCAGCCGCGCGTGGCCCTGATGGCTGGCCATATTCCCCAGCGCACGGCGTAACACATCCGGGGCCCCGGCGGCACCGGTCCGGCCCTGATTGCGTCGGACCCCTTCGTCGCAGGCGAAGCCGATCAGGGCGATACCGTCCCCGGAGGGCGTTAGCGTGTCGCTACGTTGCACAGTCTGGAACAGGCGCAGCGCATTGCTGGCCTCGCTGCTATCGTCGCGCCCCTGCCAGATGTCAGGTGAAACCGGCTGCCACAGGTTCATTGTATTTTTCCTCTGAATACGCGCTGATAAAGCGGGTTACGACCCGGCTCATACACCATCTCCACCGGGCTTTTGGCATCCCAGACCGCCAGATCCGCCACAAACCCGGCCTTCAGCTGGCCGTGCGTTTCGCCGCGGCCCAGCGCCCGTGCGGCGTGCCGGGTCACCCCTGTCCACGCCTCTTCCGGGGTTAAACCAAACTGCACGCAGGCCATGTTCATCGCCAGATGCAGGCTGGCAAAGGGGCTGGTGCCGGGGTTGTAGTCGGTGGCGACGGCCATCGGCACCCCGTGCTGACGCAAGAGGGCAACCGGCGGGCGCTGGCGCTCCTGCAAGAAGTAGAACGCACCGGGCAGCAGCACCGCTACGGTGCCGCTCTGCGCCATCGCGCTTACTCCGGATTCATCAAGATACTCAATATGATCGGCAGAGAGCCCGTGGTAGCGGCTCACCAGCGCGGTGCCGCCGAGGTTTGAGAGCTGCTCGACGTGGCCTTTAATCGGGATCCCACGGGCCTGTGCCGCCTGGAATACCCGTTCACTCTGTTCCGGGGTAAAGCCGACATTCTCGCAGAAGACATCCACGGCTTCGAAGAGACCTTTCTCCCACAGCGCAGGCAGAGTGTGCTGACACACGTGGGCGATGTACGCATCGGGATCCTGACGATACTCTTTCGGCACGGCGTGAGCGGCCAGCAGCGTCGGGCTGATCTCAACAGGGTTGGTCAGGGCAAGACGCTGGGCCACGCGCAGCATCTTCTCTTCCGCCTCGTCGTTGAGGCCGTAGCCGGATTTAATTTCGATCGTGGTGACGCCTTCACGCATCAGCCGCTGTAAACGCTGGTGCGCCAGCTGCTCAAGCTGCTCGGGGGTGCTGTCCCGGGTGGCGGTCACCGTGGCGTTAATCCCGCCGCCCTGGGCGCTGATGGTCTGATAGGAGACGCCGTTCAGCCGCTGCTCCCATTCGGCGGCGCGATCGCCGCCAAACACCAGGTGGGTGTGGCAGTCGATCAGGCCCGGCGTGACCAGCCGCCCCTGTAAATCGTGGGCGTTGGGCAGATCCTGTGGCAGGTCAGATTCAGGCACGATCGCCAGGATGGTCTCACCGCGCACAATCAACGCCCGGTTCTCCAGCAGACCATAGGCCGTGCCGTGATCGGGATCCAGGGTCGCGAGGCGCAGGTTACGCCAGATTACGTCGTCGGGATGAAGTTGCAGCATCGGGCTTCCGCTTGTCATGAGTTGTATAGACATTTATTTTCATTCCCGTCGCTCTGTCAATCGGCTTTACCGAAATTGTTATTTATTTGTGACAACTTTCCCGCTAAGCGCGGGAATAAAAAGTAACTTTTTACCTTTTAATCTTCCCGTTTCGCTCAACTTAGTATAAAAAAGCAGGCTATTTCGGTTATCCCCCTATTGATATGCTTAGCAGGAGCTTTCCCTTGAACATTTCCAGGATTTCTCGTCTGGCGCTGGCCCTCGCATTTGGCGTGACGTTGTCTGCGTGCAGCTCTACTCCGCCGGATCAACTGCCTTCAGAGCAGGCCGCACCAGGCACGGCTTCCCGCCCGATCCTCTCCGCTGATGAAGCGAAAAACTTCCAGCAGGCTCGCTACTTTACGGCCATGGATCCAAACGCGGCGCCGTGGAGTCCTTACGCCATTCGCCTGCCTGAGCAGCCAAACTTTGTGGTTGGCCCGGCGGGAACGCAGGGCGTTACGCACACCACCATTCAGGCGGCGGTTGATGCTGCCATTGCTAAGCACAGCAGCTCCCGTCAGTACATCGCCATTTTACCCGGCGAGTACGAAGGCACCGTGTATGTGCCTGCCGCACCGGGTAGCGTGACCCTGTACGGTACGGGCGAAAAACCGATTGATGTGAAAATTGGTCTGGCGATCGACTCGGAGATGGATACCACCACCTGGCGTCGTCTGGTCAACCCGGGCGGTAAATATATGCCTGGCAAACCGGCCTGGTACATGTTTGACCGTTGCCAGAGCAAGCACAGCGCCACCGTCGGCGTGATGTGTTCAGCGGTCTTCTGGTCGCAGAACACCGGCCTGCAGCTGAAAAATCTGACCATTGAAAACAACCTGGGCGACAGCGTGGATGCTGGTAACCACCAGGCGGTCGCCCTGCGCAGCGATGGCGATCAGGTGCAGATCGACAAGGTGAATATTCTGGGTCGTCAGAACACCTTCTTCGTCACCAACAGCGGCGTCGAGAACACCCTGAAAAACAACCGTATCACCCGTACGCTGGTCACCAACAGCTACATTGAAGGCGATGTGGATATTGTCTCCGGTCGCGGTGCCGTGGTGTTTGATAACACCGATTTCCGCGTGATGAATACCCGTACCCAGCAGGAAGGCTATGTCTTCGCACCAGCGACGCAGTCTAATCTGTTCTACGGCTTCCTGGCGGTAAACAGCCGCTTTACCGCGATGGGTGACGGTGTGGCACAGCTGGGCCGCTCGCTGGATGTGGATTCTGCCTCTAACGGCCAGGTGGTGATCCGCGACAGCGTGATCAACGAAGGCTTTAACATGGCGAAACCCTGGGGCAACGCGGCGATTTCTCAGCGTCCGTATGCGGGTAATACCGGTGCGGTGGATGAGAAAGGCAATGTGCAGCGTAACCTTAACGACGCGAACTTCAACCGCATGTGGGAATACAACAACCGCGGTGTGGGTAGCAAAGTGATCGCAGAGCCGAAGCAGTAATAAGATTAGCAAAAAGGGGGAATCACTCCCCCTTGATGCTGCGGCTGGGCACGTCAGGCACCAGTCTTAAGATACGCATCCAGCAGTTGCAATACTGCAACCATGAGTTGCAGGAACAGAATTATCCATCCCATACTGCTCATACGCCACTCCTTTGGTCAGGAGCACTTCCACTGACTTACCTTTCCGCTGCCTGTCACCAGTGGGCGTTGGTTTACATCGATGTGCTCCGCAGTTAAGGCACTGACGGCACCACCCGCCAGCCAGGACTTGAAAACGATCCCTGATAGCGGACTGCCACACATTGATACCAACAGCTGATTATAAACAGAGAAAGCTGTATATTTAAACAGCTCACCATCAAATAAGAATTTATAAAGAGCACCAATTAAATCATTTAAAATCAAATGGTTATGTTTATATCATCATAACCTGCTCTAGCATCGATACGTGTCTGAGGTTGTGTAAGCATTATCTGCGACGCTACAATAACTGAGTTGGTTTATGTCGATGTGCTCACCCGGCTACCACCGGGCATAAAAAAACCTCGCATTTGCGAGGTTTTTTATTTCGTCCAGCTTAGTGCGCGTTAACCACTACCCACATTGGCCCCTGGCCGACGGCATAACGCCCCTTCTCTTCCAGCAGCCCCTGCTCGCCCTGAATCTCATACAGTGCGATATGGTGCGATTTTTGCCCCGCCGCAATCAGGAACTTACCGCTGTGATCGACGTTAAAGCCGCGCGGCTGGGTCTCAGTCGGCTGGAAGCCTTCGATTGCCAGCACGCTGCCATCTTCAGAGATGCTGAAAATGGTGATCAGGCTTGAGGTACGGTCGCAGGTATAGAGGTGGCGTCCGTCAGGGGTGATGTGGATATCCGCCCCCCAGCGCGTATCGGTGAAGTCAGCCGGCATCATGTCCAGGGTCTGCACACACTCGATATTGCCGTGCGGATCGCGCAGGGCCCAGACGTCCACCGAGCAGTTCAGCTCATTCACCACGTAGGCGTACTGCTGATTCGGATGGAACACCATATGACGCGGGCCTGCGCCTTCAACGGTGGTCACTTCTGCCGGCGTTTGCGCGGCCAGCTTGCCGTCGTCGCCCAGCGTGAACAGGCAGATACGATCCTGTTTCAGCGCCGGAACCCATAGGGTGCGGTTATCCGGGGAGATGTTGGCCGAGTGGCAACCTTCCAGGCCTTCAACCACCTCAACGGTCTCCGTTGGAATGCCGTCATCCAGGCGGGTCACGCTGACGCAACCGGCATTGTAAGAGCCGCTAAAGATAAAGCGTCCCTGCAGATCGGTTGAAATATGGGTTGGGCTACCTGGCAGAGCGGCTTCGGCCGTGTATGTCAGGGCACCATCGTCAGGAGAGATACGGTACGCCAGGACACGGAACTCCGGGCGCACACCCACATACAGCAAACGTTTATCCGGGCTGATCGCCATCGGCTGAACCTGGCCGGGAACATCGACGACCTGAACCAGGGTGAGTGTGCCTTCGGGATTCAGACGCCAGACATGGATCTGCTGGCTTTCAGGACTGGCGGTATAAACGGTTTGTTTCATGAATGCTCCTTTCCTCACTGCGCGTAAAAGTAATGTACCAGGATAGTCTTTTTTAACGGTGAATGCTGAATTTTAACCAGGAATTTTGCAGCGTTAGTCACGCGGTGTACCATCTGCACATCCTGCCATTTCAACATTAACCCGGAATATCAAATGACCTCGCGTGTGATTGCACTGGATTTAGACGGTACGCTGTTAACCCCGCAAAAAACCCTGCTCCCCTCTTCCCTCGACGCCCTGAAGCGTGCCCAGGAGGTGGGATACCAGCTCCTCATCGTGACGGGTCGACATCATGTTGCGATTCATCCTTTTTATCAGGCGCTGGCGTTAGATACACCTGCAATTTGTTGTAACGGCACCTATTTGTATGATTATCAAGCAAAAAAGGTTCTTCAGGCCGATCCGCTGCCGGTTCCACAGGCGCTGCAACTGATTGATCTGCTCGATGAACACGCCATTCACGGCCTGATGTATGTCGACGACGCGATGCTTTACGAACGCCCGACCGGGCATGTGATCCGCACCAGCAACTGGGCGCTGTCGCTGCCGGAAGCGCAGCGTCCGGTCTTCACCCAGGTACCTTCGCTGGCGCAGGCGGCCCGGGAGGTTAACGCTATCTGGAAATTTGCCCTGACCGATGAGGACACCACTAAGCTGAATGCCTTCGCTAAACACGTGGAGCAGACGCTGGGCCTGGAGTGCGAATGGTCCTGGCACGATCAGGTGGATATTGCCCGCAAAGGCAACAGCAAGGGCAAACGCCTGGCGCAGTATGTGGAATCCATCGGCGGGTCAATGAAGGATGTCATTGCCTTTGGCGATAATTACAATGACATCAGCATGCTGGAAGCAGCCGGCACCGGCGTGGCGATGGGCAATGCGGATGACGCCGTCAAAGCGCGCGCCAACATTGTGATTGGCGACAACACCACTGACAGCATCGCTCAGTTTATCTATACCCATCTGCTGTGATCAGGTGGTAATCGACACGCTCTTGATCTGCGCGTAGAGCCAGAGGCCAGGTTTGATCCCCAGTTCATCCCTGGCCCACGGGCTGATGCGCGCCCACAGCGTGCGGCTGCCAATTTCCAGCTGAACCTCAACCTGGCCGTTATCATCGTAACACTGGGCTACTTTGGCGCGCAGAATGTTACGGATACTGCTCTGTAGCGGCGGCTGTAGCACCAGCGAGACATCCGACGCCTGAATGCGAATGCGCACACTAGTGTGCAGCGGTTTATCCAGCTTGTTGACCCAGACATGCTGATCGCCAATGGCCAGGGCGGTCATCGCGTAGTGCGGATGGTGCTCGAGCACGCTCACCTTGAGAATGCTGCTCTGCTGCTCCTGCGGCAACCAGGGGTGCATCACGCTGCTACCCCACACCTCTTCCAGATTACCGAACGCCTTCACGCTGCCGTTTTCCAGCACCAGCACCTTATCGGCCAGATGCAGGATCTCGTCCAGCGAGTGGCTGACATACAGCATCGGAATATTGATTTCACGCGCCAGGCGCTGCAGATAGGGCAGCAGCTCACGCTTGCGGGGAATGTCGAGCGAGGCCAGAGGTTCGTCCAGCAGCAGCAGTTCCGGGGCGGTGAGTAGCGCCCGCCCTATCGCCACGCGCTGTTTTTCGCCACCCGAGAGCGACGACGGCAGGCGATCAAGCAGGTGCTCAATGCCCAGCAGAGCCACCAGCTTATCAAACTGCCCGGCCATGCTTTTCGCCATGCCATACCGCAGGTTGCCCAGCACTTTGTAGTGCGGAAACAGCCGCGCATCCTGGAAAACATAGCCGATCCGGCGCTTTTCCGGCGCCAGATAAATACGCTTTTCGACGTCGTTGAGCACCCGGTCGTTGAGCACGATCCGCCCGGACTGGGGTCGGGTCAGGCCGCTTATCGCATTGATCAGCGAGGTCTTCCCCGCCCCGGAGACGCCAAAAATGGCGGTGATCCCGCTGGCAGGCAGGGTTTCGTTGAGGGTCAGGCAGTGCTCGCCCAGCGTCTGGGTAAAATTGAGTTCCAGCATGATCAGTTCCCCATCCGTTCACGGCTCAGACGGGCCAGCCATTCCGACACCAGCAGCGACACCATCGCCAGCACAATGGAGATAATGCACAGACGCGCGGCAGCCCCTTCGCCACCGGGGGTCTGAATCAGGGTATACATCGCCGACGGGAGGGTGCGTGTTTCGCCGGGTATATTGGAGACAAAGGTAATGGTCGCGCCAAACTCGCCCAGCGAGCGGGCAAAGGCCAGCACGGTGCCGACAATAATGCCCGGCAGCGTCAGGGGAAGCGTGATGGTCAGGAAGACGCGCCAGCGCCCGGCACCCAGCGTGCGGGCGGCCTGTTCAAGCTTCATATCGACCCCTTCCAGCGCCAGGCGGATCGCCCGCACCATCAGCGGGAACGACATCACCGCCGCCGCCATTACCGCCCCGCGCCAGCTGAAGGCAAAGCTCAGGCCAAACCACTCGTACAGACGCTCGCCGATAAACCCGCGGCGTCCCATGGCGATGAGCAGCAGATAACCGACCACCACCGGCGGCAGCACTAGCGGCAGATGCAATACACTGTCGAGGAGCGCTTTGCCGGGAAACTTACAGCGAACCAGTAACCAGGCGAAGAAGATCCCAAAGGGCAAACTAAATGCAACCGCGAGGGAAGAGACTTTCAGGCTCAGCAGCACGGCCTGCCATTCGGGATCGGTCAATATCATTCGTGAGTCGTAAATCCGTAACGTTTAAAGATTGCCGACGCCTGCGGCCCCTTCAGATAATCGTAAAAGGCGCTGACGGTGGCGTTTTTATGTCCATCGACGATGGCAACAGGATATTCCACTTTCTTATGTGAGTCTTCCGGGAAGGTCCCCACCACTTTTACCCCTTTACCGGCGACGGCATCAGAGCCGTAAACAATCCCCAGCGGCGCTTCGTTGCGCTCCACCAGCGCCAGCGCGCCACGCACGTCTTCCGCCGGCGCCAGCTTCGGTGACAGCGTCTCCCAGGCGCCCAGTTTTTGCAGCGCCTCTTTGGCATAAATGCCCGCCGGCACGTGTTCCGGGTCACCCACCGCCAGACGCCCCTCTTTCAGCAGGCTGGTCCAGTTGGTCTCTTTATTGATGGCGATCTCGCCCTGAGCACTCGCTTTCGGTGCCACGACCACCAGGCTGTTGCCCAGCAGGGTTTCACGGCTGGCGGTATCCATCGCTTTTTTCTCGACGGCGTAATCCATCCACTTCTGATCGGCAGAGATGAACAGGTCGGCGGGTGCGCCCGCTTCAATCTGGCGCGCCAGCGTCGAGGAAGAGGCAAACGACGACACCACCTCGACGTTTTTCGCTTTTTTATACTCCGCAGCAATATCCTGCATCGCGTTGGTCAGGGAGGCCGCCGCGAAGACGGTAATTTTACCCTCATCCGCCAGGGCATGTCCGGTCAGGGTGAGGGTTAGCGTTGCCCCTGCGAAAAGGCGTAACCAAGTACGTGCCATCTTTAACTCCTTTGAGTGTCGTTATATAAAAAGAAATATAACGATAACCACAGGGTTTTCCCAGCGCTAAATCGTACCGATTAGTGAGTAAATCAAATTGATGCCGTAAATAATATCGGCGCGGGAGGGGGAAACTTGAGAGCAAAACGCCCGGCGGAACCGGGCGTTTTTACAGGGAATCAATGCTGTTTTTTCGGCTCTTTTCTGTGGCCGATATTGGAAAAGATGTTGAACACCTCACCCAGGCCGTAGATGGCACCGAGAATGATAGCCATCACCACTGGCACCATGATCACGGCGAACACCAGACTTTTCAGCAACTCTAACATGGCTTTCTCCAGACAATGTGAATGCTTTATTCTAACCGGAAAAGCGAGAAATACATCCCCTTTTGTGCGGTTCAGTTTGCGCCCGAAACGAATTACGTCACAATAACCCTTTTGCCAGGACATTGTTATGCAGGCCGAAATTCTCCTCACCCTACGTCTCCAGCAAAAATTGTTTGCCGACCCACGCCGCATCGCCCTGCTCAAACAGATTGCGCAAACCGGCTCCATCAGCCAGGGGGCAAAGAACGCCGGCATAAGCTACAAAAGCGCCTGGGATGCTATCAATGAGATGAACACCCTCAGCGAGCAGACCCTGGTCGATCGCGCTACCGGCGGCAAAGGCGGCGGCGGTGCCATCCTGACGCGCTACGGGCAGCGGCTGATCCAGCTCTATGACCTGCTGGCGCAAATCCAACAGAAAGCCTTCGATGTCTTAAGCGACGACGACGCCCTGCCGCTGGACAGCCTGCTCGGCGCCATCTCGCGTTTCTCTTTGCAGACCAGCGCCCGCAACCAGTGGTTTGGCACCGTTACTGCCCGCGATGACGATCGCGTTCAGCAGCATGTGGATGTTTTGCTCGCCGACGGTACCACCCGCCTGAAAGTCGCTATTACCGCCCAGAGCGGCGAACGGCTGGGTCTGGATGAGGGCAAAGAGGTGCTGGTGCTGCTCAAGGCGCCCTGGGTCAGTATCACCCTGAACAGGGAAAAGGCGAATCAGGCGGATAACCAGCTGCAGGGGATCATCAACCATATCGATCGTGGCGACGAGCAGTGTGAAGTGCTGATGACCCTGCCCGACGGCCAGACGCTGTGCGCTACCGTGCCTGAGGCTGAAAGTCAGGGTTTAGAAGAAGGTGCTGAGGCGACGGCATATTTTAATGCTGACCGGGTGATTATCGCCACGTTGTGCTAAGCGCATTGACATTCGCCCCGACACTGGGTATCCCTGATGCTTATTGCTGCAAAAAATGGGATAAATCATGTCATCATTGCAAATTTCGCAAGGCACGTTTCGTCTTAGCGATACCCGAACGCTCACGCTCGCGGATTTTACGCTCAATGCCGGTGAAAGCTGGGCGTTCGTTGGCAGTAACGGCAGCGGCAAGTCTGCCCTCGCCCGGGCGCTGGCCGGGGAGCTGACGCTGCTGAAGGGTGAACGCCAGAGTACCTTTACTCGCCTCACCCGCCTCTCCTTCGAACAGCTGCAAAAACTGGTCAGCGACGAGTGGCAACGCAATAACACCGACCTGCTCAGCCCCGGCGAAGAGGATACCGGCCGCACGGCCGCTGAGATCATCCAGGATGAGATCAAAGACGACGCCCGCTGTCGCCAACTGGCGGAACAGTTCGGCATCGCTCACCTGCTGGACCGGCGCTTTAAATACCTCTCGACCGGCGAAACCCGTAAAACGCTGCTGTGCCAGGCCCTGATGGCTGAACCCGAACTGCTGATCCTCGATGAGCCATTCGACGGCCTCGATGTGAAATCGCGCGGGCAGCTGGCAGATCTGCTGGCCTCGCTCAATCAGCAGGGTTATACCCTGGTGCTGGTCCTGAACCGTTTTGACGAGATCCCCGATTTTGTGCACAACGCCGGGGTACTGGCCGATTGCACCCTGACGGCGGTGGGTGAAAAAGCGCATCTGCTAAACCAGGCCCTGATAGCCCAGCTTGCGCACAGTGAAAAGCTGAACGGCGTCACCCTGCCCGAACCGGACGCGCCCTCTGCGCGCCATGGCCTGCCGCAGAATCAACCGCGAATTGTGCTCAATGACGGCGTGGTATCGTATGACGATCGTCCGATCCTCGATCACCTGAGCTGGACGGTGAATCCCGGCGAGCACTGGCAGATTGTCGGCCCCAACGGCGCCGGGAAATCAACCCTGCTGAGCCTGATTACCGGCGATCACCCCCAGGGGTACAGCAACGATCTCACCCTCTTTGGCCGCCGTCGCGGCAGCGGCGAAACCATCTGGGATATCAAAAAGCATATCGGTTACGTCAGCAGCAGCCTGCACCTCGACTACCGCGTCAGCACCACGGTGCGCAACGTCATCCTGTCGGGTTATTTCGACTCCATCGGGATTTATCAGGCGGTTTCCGACAAGCAGCACAAGCTGGCGCAGCAGTGGCTGGATATTCTCGGAATGGATAACCGGGTTGCGGATGCCCCGTTCAGCAGCCTGTCGTGGGGCCAGCAGCGGCTGGCGCTGATCGTGCGTGCACTGGTGAAACACCCTACCCTGTTGATCCTCGACGAGCCCTTACAGGGGCTGGATCCGCTCAACCGCCAGCTGATTCGCCGCTTTGTTGACGTGCTGATTAGCGAAGGGGAAACGCAGCTGCTGTTTGTCTCTCATCACGCGGAAGATGCGCCCGCCTGTATCACCCACCGACTGGAATTCGTCGCCGACGGCGAGCGCTACCGTTACCAGACGGGCCGGGTTTGACATCCTGACGGGGGCCGCACCCCCGTCTTTTTCAGATAACCTGCAACATCCCTTACCGGGGGCTTTGATTTACAATCCTTTTTTAGCCGGGACGCTGCTGTTCTTCAGGTAGTGTAAACGATTCCACTATTTTATCCCATGTCACACTTTCCCGCGCTCTGTTATGCTAGGATTATCTCATACCCTAAGCCTAATGGAGCGAAATATGCGAGTTCTGGTAACAGGTGGTAGCGGTTACATAGGAAGTCATACCTGTGTGCAACTGCTGCAAAATGGCCACGACGTCATCATCCTGGATAACCTGTGCAACAGTAAGCGCAGCGTGCTGCCGGTCATGGAACGCCTGGCCGGTAAACAGCCTGCTTTTGTCGAAGGCGATATTCGTAACGAAGCGCTGATGACAGAGATCCTCCACGATCACGCCATTGACGCAGTGATCCACTTTGCCGGGCTGAAAGCCGTGGGCGAGTCGGTGTCAAAACCGCTGGAGTATTACGATAACAACGTCAACGGTACGCTGCGTCTGGTCTCCGCCATGCGCGCGGCGGGCGTGAAAAACTTTATCTTTAGCTCCTCCGCCACCGTCTATGGCGACCAGCCGCAAATTCCTTATGCCGAAAGCTTCCCGACCGGGACGCCGCAAAGCCCGTACGGCAAAAGCAAGCTGATGGTGGAGCAGATCCTCACCGACCTGCAAAAAGCCCAGCCGGACTGGAGCATCGCTCTGCTGCGCTATTTCAACCCGGTGGGCGCGCATCCGTCAGGGGATATGGGCGAAGATCCGCAGGGTATTCCGAATAACCTGATGCCGTACATTGCCCAGGTCGCAGTAGGCCGTCGTGATTCGCTGGCGGTATTCGGCAACGACTACCCGACCCCGGACGGCACCGGCGTGCGCGACTACATTCATGTGATGGATCTCGCCGACGGTCACGTGGCGGCCATGCAGCAGCTGGCGGATAAACCGGGCGTCCACATCTATAACCTCGGCGCAGGCGTCGGCAGCAGCGTGCTGGATGTGGTTAACGCCTTCAGCGCCGCCTGCGGCAAGCCGGTGAGCTATCACTTTGCCCCGCGTCGCGACGGCGATCTGCCCGCCTACTGGGCGGATGCCACCAAGGCCGAAAAAGAGCTTAACTGGCGTGTCTCGCGCACGCTCGATGAAATGGCACAGGATACCTGGCGCTGGCAGTCTCGCCACCCGCAGGGCTATCCGGACTAAGGATCTGTCATGACCCAATTTAACCCCGTCGATCACCCACATCGCCGCTTCAATCCGTTAACCGGGCAGTGGATCCTGGTCTCTCCGCATCGCGCCAAGCGCCCTTGGCAGGGCGCACAGGAGACGCCAGCTAAACAGACGCTGCCGCAGCACGATCCGGACTGTTTCCTCTGTCCGGGGAACACCCGCGTGACCGGGGATATCAACCCCGATTACAAAGGCACCTTCGTTTTCACTAACGACTTTGCCGCCCTGATGACCGACACGCCCGACGCGCCGCAGAGTGACGATCCTCTCCTGCGCTGCGAAAGCGCACGCGGCACCAGCCGGGTGATCTGTTTCTCGCCTGATCACAGCAAAACCCTGCCGGAACTGAGCGTTGACGCCCTGACCGAGGTAGTGAAAACCTGGCAGGAACAGACCGCCGAGCTGGGGCAGAGCTACCCCTGGGTGCAGGTCTTCGAAAACAAAGGCGCGGCGATGGGCTGCTCCAACCCTCATCCCCATGGCCAGGTGTGGGCCAACAGCTTCATGCCTAACGAAGTGGAGCGGGAAGATCGCCTGCAAAAAACCTATTTCGCTGAGCAGCAGTCGCCGATGCTGCTGGACTATGTCCAGCGCGAACTGGCAGACGGTAGCCGCACCGTGGTGGAGACCGAACACTGGTTAGCCGTGGTGCCATACTGGGCGGCGTGGCCGTTCGAGACCCTGCTGCTGCCGAAAGCTCACGTTCTGCGGATCACCGATCTGAGCGAAGCCCAGCGCAGCGATCTGGCCCTGGCGCTAAAAAAACTGACCAGCCGTTATGACAATCTGTTCCAGTGCTCTTTCCCGTACTCCATGGGCTGGCACGGCGCGCCCTTCAATGGCGAAGAGAACCAACACTGGCAGCTGCACGCCCACTTTTATCCGCCGTTGCTGCGCTCCGCGACCGTACGTAAATTTATGGTCGGCTACGAGATGCTGGCGGAAACCCAGCGTGACCTGACGGCTGAACAGGCCGCAGAGCGCCTGCGTGCAGTGAGTGATGTCCATTTTCGCGAATCCGGAGAATAAAATGAGTCTGAAAGATAAAACCCACGCCCTGTTTGCTGAAAAGTTCGGCTACCCTGCAACTCACGCGATTCAGGCCCCTGGCCGCGTTAACCTGATCGGCGAGCACACCGACTACAACGATGGTTTCGTCCTGCCCTGCGCCATTGATTACCAGACGGTGATCAGCTGCGCGAAACGCGACGACCGCAAGGTGCGCGTGCTGGCAGCCGATTACGACAACCAGATCGACGAGTTCTCGCTGGATGCCCCTGTTGTTGAGCACGACAGCCAGCAGTGGTCGAACTACGTTCGCGGCGTGGTAAAACACCTGCAGAAGCGTAACAAAAACTTCGGCGGCGCGGATCTGGTGATCAGCGGTAACGTGCCGCAGGGTGCAGGCTTAAGCTCCTCCGCCTCGCTGGAAGTGGCGGTCGGCACCGTCTTCCAGCAGCTGTATCATCTGCCGCTGGACGGCGCGCAGATCGCCCTTAACGGCCAGGAAGCAGAGAACCAGTTTGTCGGCTGCAATTGCGGCATCATGGATCAGCTGATCTCGGCGCTGGGCAAAAAAGGCCACGCATTACTGATCGACTGCCGCTCGCTGGGCACCAAAGCGGTCAGCCTGCCGAAAGGCGCGGCGGTGATCATCATCAACAGTAACTTCAAACGCACCCTGGTCGGCAGCGAGTACAACACCCGCCGCCAGCAGTGTGAAACTGGCGCGCGCTTCTTCCAGCAGTCTGCGCTGCGTGATGTCTCACTCGCTGAGTTCAATAAAGTGGCCCATGAGCTGGATCCAGTGGTGGCGAAACGCGTTCGTCACGTGCTGACAGAAAACGCCCGTACCGTGGAAGCGGCGGCTGCGCTGGAGAAAGGCGACCTGCGTCGGATGGGTGAGCTGATGGCCGAGTCGCATGCTTCCATGCGCGATGACTTCGAAATCACCGTGCCGCAGATCGACACTTTGGTGGAGATTGTCAAAGCGGCAATTGGCGAGCAGGGCGGCGTGCGTATGACCGGCGGTGGTTTCGGTGGCTGCGTGGTGGCGCTGGTGCCGGAGGCGCTAGTCCCGGTGGTTCAGCAAGCCGTTGAGCAGCAGTATGAAGCCAAAACCGGTATCAAAGAGACCTTCTATGTTTGCAACGCCTCACAAGGAGCTGGCCAGTGCTAAACGAAACCCCTGTTCTTGCCCCTGACGGCCTGCCGTACCGCCTGTTAACCCTGCGCAACAGCGCGGGGATGGTGGTGACGCTCATGGACTGGGGCGCCACGCTGCTTTCCGCCCGCGTCCCGATGCGCGACGGCAGCGTGCGCGAGACCCTGCTCGGCTGCGCGTCGCCCGAGCAGTACATTGAACAAACAGCGTTCCTTGGCGCCTCGGTGGGCCGTTACGCCAACCGTATCGCCAAAAGCCGCTTTGAGCTGGACGGCGTAAGCTATGCGCTGCTGCCGAGCCAGGGTGAAAACCAACTGCACGGCGGCCCGGACGGCTTCGACAAGCGTCGCTGGCGGATTGTGCAGCAGAACGATGGCGAAGCGCTGCTGGCCCTCGACTCCCCGGATGGCGATCAGGGCTACCCTGGCAACTGCGCGACGAGCGTCCATTATCGCTTAACGGAGGATAATCGGATCGCCATTACCTACCGCGCCACGGTGGACAAGCCCTGCCCGGTCAACCTGACCAACCACGCTTACTTCAACCTCGACGGCGACTGCAGCGACGTGCGCAATCATAAGCTACAGCTGCTGGCGCAGTCGTATCTGCCGGTCGATGAGATGGGGATCCCGCATGAAGGGTTAAAAGCGGTCGCGGGCACCAGCTTTGATTTCCGCACCACCAAAGCTATCGCTCAGGATTTCCTGGCGGACGAAGACCAGCGCAAGGTGAAAGGTTACGATCATGCGTTCCTACTCGATGCCCAGGGTGACCTGAGCCAGGCTGCGGCGCACCTGTGGTCTGCCGATGAAAAGCTGCAGATGACGGTCTACACCACCGCCCCTGCCCTGCAATTCTACTCCGGTAACTTCCTCGACGGTACGCCGGCGCGGGAAGACGGTGAGTACCGGGCCTGGCAAGGCCTGGCGCTGGAAAGCGAGTTCTTACCCGACAGCCCGAACCATGCGGAATGGCCGCAGCCCGACTGCATTCTGCGCCCGGGTGAAGAGTACATCAGCGTCACGGAATACCAGTTTACTGCGCAATAAAAACCGGCCCTCCTGAAGGAGGGCTTTTTTTTGCCCATCTTGCTGAAAATAGCGCCAGTTACGGACAAAATCACAACCCCTCATTCACAAGCATCTTACACTGCGACACTATTTTCGCTATGGTTAGGGTTAAGCGTTGCCCGCGGCTCAGCTGCGGCAATATAATGAGAATTGTTATCATTCAAATAATGCTTGTTCTGGAGGAGTAAAATATGGCTGTAACTAAGCTGGTTCTGGTACGTCATGGCGAAAGCCAGTGGAACAACGAAAATCGCTTTACCGGTTGGTACGATGTTGACCTGTCCGAGAAAGGTGTTGGCGAAGCGAAAGCGGCGGGCAAACTGCTGAAAGACGAAGGCTTCAGCTTCGACTTTGCTTATACCTCCGTGCTGAAACGTGCCATCCACACCCTGTGGAACGTGCTGGACGAACTGGATCAGGCCTGGCTGCCGGTTGAGAAATCCTGGAAACTGAACGAGCGTCACTACGGTGCGCTGCAGGGTCTGAACAAAGCAGAAACCGCAGAGAAATACGGTGACGAGCAGGTTAAACAGTGGCGTCGCGGCTTCGCGGTAACACCACCAGAGCTGACCAAAGATGACGAGCGCTACCCGGGCCACGACCCGCGTTACGCGAAACTGACCGATGCAGAACTGCCACAGACTGAAAGCCTGGCCCTGACCATCGATCGCGTTGTGCCTTACTGGAACGAAACCATTCTGCCACGCCTGAAAAGCGGCGAGCGTGTGATCATCGCCGCTCACGGTAACTCCCTGCGTGCGCTGGTGAAATACCTGGACAACATGGGTGAAGACGAAATCCTCGAGCTGAACATCCCAACCGGCGTGCCGCTGGTGTACGAGTTCGACGAAAACTTCAAACCAATCAAACACTACTATCTGGGTAACGCTGACGAAATCGCGGCTAAAGCTGCGGCCGTTGCGAACCAGGGTAAAGCCAAGTAATAAAAAAGCCCGGTCATCGCGACCGGGCCTGAGGTTCTGAATGCCGGATGCTTATCCGGCATTTTTTTAGCCGCGACGGGCTTTTACCGCGTTCGCCAGCTGGCGCAGCACCGTTTCGGTATCGTCCCAGCCGATGCAGGCATCGGTGACGCTCTTACCGTAAACCAGCGGCTCACCGCCTTCCAGATTCTGATTGCCTTCCACCAGGTGGCTTTCAATCATCACCCCGATAATGGCCTTTTCACCACCCGCTATCTGTTGGCAGACATCGGTACCGACCTCCATCTGCTTTTTGAACTGCTTGCTGGAGTTGGCATGGCTGAAGTCGATCATCACCTGTGCCGCCAGACCCGCTTTATCCAGGCCCGCCTTCACTTCCGCCACGTGTGCCGCGCTGTAGTTAGGCTCTTTGCCGCCACGCAGGATGATGTGGCAGTCGCCGTTACCGCTGGTATTCACGATCGCGGAGTGACCCCATTTGGTCACGGAGAGGAAGCAGTGCGGCGCCCCGGCGGCATTGATGGCGTCGATCGCCACCTTGATGGTGCCGTCGGTGCCGTTTTTAAAGCCCACCGGGCAGGAGAGGCCGGACGCCAGCTCGCGGTGAACCTGAGACTCGGTAGTGCGTGCGCCAATGGCGCCCCAGCTCATCAGGTCTGCCAAATACTGCGGGGTGATCATGTCGAGGAACTCACCCGCCGCCGGCAGGCCGCTGTCGTTAATATCCAACAGCAGCTTACGGGCGATGCGCAGGCCGTCGTTGATCTGGAAGCTGCCGTCCATATGCGGATCGTTAATCAGCCCTTTCCAGCCCACGGTGGTGCGCGGTTTTTCAAAGTAGACGCGCATGACGATTTCCAGCTCATCCTTCAGCGCCTCGCGCAGCGTCAGCAGACGCGCCGCGTACTCTTTTGCCGCCGCAGGATCGTGAATGGAGCACGGACCGATTACCACCAGCAGACGATCGTCATTACCTTTCAGGATCTTATGGATCGCTTTACGGGCATGAGAAACGGTGTTGGCGGCATTTTCGGTGGCAGGAAACTTCTCAAGGAGCGCTACAGGAGGTAATAACTCGTTGATCTCTTTAATACGTAAATCGTCATTCTGATAATTCATGATCTTTCCAGCGTTGCCATACTTTTATAAATGAATGCAATGCCTTCAATCTATCTTGTCAGTCAGGAAGTGTAAACTCACTTTTACACTACGCACAGATAAATCCTGGAATTCGCTTAAAAAACGCCACAAAGTAGCGAAAAACAAGAACCGCCCTAAACTTTTTAACTGTATGCACTGCATTTATTACGTTTATCGCGATTCCATACTGACCTAAGTTTGGATCATGGCATCTTTAACCACTGAGCAGTATATCGATTTCGCATATGCACTGTGGAAAGAAGTTATCCAGAACATAACGACCAGAACAGGAGCAGCATGATGAAAATGACTAAACTCGCAACCCTTTTCCTGACCGCTTCCCTCACCATGGCAAGCGGTGCTGCGCTGGCCGCTGATTCCGCCGCCGGCTCTGACAGCAATAACGGCCAGGCCAATGCCGCCGCTGATGCGGGTGCAGTAGCGCCTGATGCGCGTCAGAATATTGCGCCAAATAATACCGGCAACAGCCAGATTAATACCGGTTCTGGCACCACAGGTACCACCAGTAGCGGTGGTAGCGGGACCATGCTTAATCCTGATGGTACTAACGCCACGACTAACGGTACGACTACCGGGAGCGGTAACAGCTCTACTACCGGTGGCTCCAATTCCATCATGGGTAATGACGACCCAAGCAAAATGGGTAATGACGGCATGAGCAAGGACGACCAGCACAAGAACTCGATGTGTAAAGACGGTAAATGCCCGGATCAGTCCGGCAAAGTGGATACCGAACGAACCCCACAAGAACAAAAAACTGACGGCACTACCCAGTAATTAACGGTAATGCGGTTTGATGAAGGAGAGCTACGGCTCTCCTTTATTTTTTGTGTAAGATGTTAAAAACGCTACACTTACAATAAAAATGGATCTGGACATCATACATGGCGCACTCCCACTCCCACGCCCCTTCTTCGCAGGACGACAATGTTAAACGGCTGAAGCTGGCTTTTGCCGTGACTGCCACATTTATGGTCATCGAAGCGATCGGCGGGCTGGTTTCCGGCTCGCTGGCGCTGCTGGCTGATGCCGGGCATATGTTAACGGACGCGGCTGCCCTGCTGTTTGCGCTGCTGGCAGTGATATTTGCTCGTCGCCCCCCAAGCCATGGCCGCACCTTTGGCTGGCTGCGTCTCACCACCCTTGCCGCATTCGTCAACGCCATTGCGCTGGTGTTGATCACCATTCTGATTGTCTGGGAAGCCTTCCAGCGCTTCCGCCATCCTCAGCCTGTCGCGGGCGTTACCATGATGGTAGTGGCGGTCGCCGGGCTGATCGCCAATATCCTGGCGTTCTGGATTTTGCATCGCGGCAGTGAAGAGAAGAATCTCAACGTGCGGGCCGCGGCGCTGCACGTGATGGGGGATCTGCTGGGTTCTGTAGGGGCCATCGCCGCAGCGCTGGTGATCCTCTGGACGGGCTGGACGCCGATCGACCCGATACTGTCGATTTTGGTCTCATGTCTGGTGTTGCGCAGTGCCTGGCGGTTATTGCAGGAGAGTGTGAATGAGCTGCTGGAAGGGGCCCCGGCATCGCTGGATATTCCGGCGCTGAAGCGCAACTTAACGCGCTCCATTCCTGAAGTGCGCGATGTACACCATGTTCACGTCTGGATGGTGGGAGAAAAACCGCTGATGACGCTGCATGTTCAGGTCATACCTCCCCACGACCACGATGCGTTACTTGGGCGTATCCAGCATTTTCTGGAGCACCATTACGCCATTGCGCACAGCACCATCCAGATGGAGTACACCCCCTGTAACGGACCGGACTGCCACCTCAACGAGATCGAGTCCGGCCACGCTCATCATCACCATTAACGTGCCAGCGCGTGGGAACCCCGTTCGCGCGCGCTGTTAATCCACATCCTGCTGCCGTTCAGGGCAATAAAGGTGAGGATCATATACTCCAGCGACATGGCATAGACGCCCTGCAGGGCGAAGATCACCACGCTTATCACGTTGATGATCACCCACAGCAGCCAGTTTTCGACATATTTGCGGGTCATCAGGATCATGGCGGCAATCGACAGCACCATCATGCACGAATCCCAGAACGGGAAGGCATCAGGCTGCAGCTCCGGCAGGGTGACGTTCAGGCCCAGGCTGCTCATCACCGATACCGCCACACGGGTCAGGAAGGCGAACACCGGGTCGATATAGACCGTCATCAGGCCGATAGCCACCACGCAGGCGGCCAGCCAGCCGATGGCTTTCGGCAACGGCAGCCAGCGGATCTGCAGTTCCGCCTCCTGCTGGCTGTTCTGCCGCGACCAGGCGTACCAGCCATAGATATTGGCCACGAAGAAGAACAGCTGCAGCAGAAGGCTGGCATACAGCTGGATCTGGAAGAAGATTATGGCAAACAGCGTGACGTTCACCAGGCCAAACGCATAGTTGACGATCTTCTCCAGGCTGGCGAGCCAGATACAGAGCAGACCGGCAATCGTCCCGACGGCCTCAATCCATGACAAGTCATAGCCGCCGGTACCAATGGGTATATGTACCAGAATGTTTTGCGTGCTAAAAAAATCCATCTTTTTCCCTCAGCGTTACGTTACGTTGCTTAAGGACGTAGTGTAGCCGCAAAATCCAGCATCCGGTTAAGCGGAATTAACGCCCCTTCCCGCAGCGCCGCGTCGACATGGATCTCATGCGCTGCGCCGCCCGACTCCAGCCCCTCGGCAATCGCCTTCAGCCCGTTCATCGCCATCCACGGACAATGAGCGCAGCTGCGGCAGGTTGCCCCCTCGCCCGCTGTCGGCGCTTCCAGCAGCTCTTTCTCCGGCACCGCCTGCTGCATCTTGTAGAAGATGCCGCGATCGGTGGCGACGATAAGCTGGCGATGCGGCAATGTTTTCGCGGCATTGATTAGCTGGCTGGTTGAACCAACGGCATCCGCCATGTTAACGATCGCCTGGGGTGACTCCGGGTGCACCAGCACGGCAGCATCGGGGTAGAGGGCTTTCATGCGCTCCAGGGCCTGAGTTTTAAACTCGTCATGAACGATACAGGCGCCCTGCCAGCACAGAATGTCTGCCCCGGTCTGCTTCTGAACGTAGTTACCAAGATGTTTGTCCGGTGCCCAGATAATTTTCTCGCCCAGGCTGTCGAGATGCTCAATCAGCTCCACGGCGATGCTGGAGGTTACGACCCAGTCAGCACGCGCTTTGACTGCGGCAGAGGTATTGGCATAGACCACCACCGTTCTGTCCGGATGGGCGTCGCAGAATGCGGTGAACTCGTCGATCGGACAGCCTAAATCCAGCGAGCACTCCGCATTCAGGGTCGGCATCAGGATGGTTTTTTCCGGGCTGAGGATTTTTGCCGTCTCGCCCATAAAACGCACCCCGGCCACCAGCAACGTCGAAGCCGGATGTTTTGCCCCGAAGCGCGCCATCTCCAGCGAGTCCGAAATGCAGCCGCCGGTCTCTTCTGCCAGCTGCTGAATTTCAGGATCGGTGTAGTAGTGCGCCACCATGACCGCATCACGCTCTTTGAGCAGACGCTTAATCTTCTCACGGTAAAACTGCTTTTCGTCCAGGCTCAGCGGAACAGGCTTCGGCGGGAAGGGATAGATAGCGGCTTCAGGATCAAACATCACACTCATTTTGGCTTCTCGTTTTACTGGCTTAACAAATTTGCCTTGCTTAAGCGATGATGACAAAAGTGGCGGCAATTGTGTTTTATATACTAAACAAGATAGCGAATTCGCGGATAAAAGTCACACCAAAAGCGTGTCAGAAATATTTGTCTGAGTTTTCAGGCACAGGAATAACAGATAGCAAAAAGGCGCCTTTAGGGCGCCTTTTTACATTGGTGGGTCGTGCAGGATTCGAACCTGCGACCAATTGATTAAAAGTCAACTGCTCTACCAACTGAGCTAACGACCCCTTGCGGGATGTACTTCAATTTTATTCAGGCTGGTGGGTCGTGCAGGATTCGAACCTGCGACCAATTGATTAAAAGTCAACTGCTCTACCAACTGAGCTAACGACCCATTCGGGTGTTGCCTGAATTATCACTCGGAACCAATAAAATTGGTGGGTCGTGCAGGATTCGAACCTGCGACCAATTGATTAAAAGTCAACTGCTCTACCAACTGAGCTAACGACCCGAGTGGTGGGTGATGACGGGCTCGAACCGCCGACCCCCTCCGTGTAAAGGAGATGCTCTACCAACTGAGCTAATCACCCACTCTGTACTACCGGAACTGCTTTAAGTGGTGGGTCGTGCAGGATTCGAACCTGCGACCAATTGATTAAAAGTCAACTGCTCTACCAACTGAGCTAACGACCCACTATTTTGGCTGCTTTTGGGCTGTTTGATATCCCTTGGCAACGGCGGCATATATTACTGATTTAAGAATTCTGCGCAACTAATATTTTGATGAATATCACTTAACTGCTTAGGAAGTATGCGGCAAGACCAGAAAAAACACGATTTCTGGTCAACCGGCAATCATCCCATCGCAGCAAGACGTTTTTGCGCTTGTTTTGCACCTTCGGTGCCCGGGAACTTAGTGACCACCTGCTGGAAGACGGCCTTCGCTTTCGCGGTGTCGCCTTTGTCCTGCATGATCACCCCGACCTTGTACATCGCGTCAGGGGCTTTCGGTGATTTCGGGTAATTTTTTACCACGGAGGCAAAATAGAATGCCGCGTCGTCTTTTTTACCCTTGTTGTAATTCAACTGTCCCAGCCAATAGTTCGCATTGGGCTGATAGGTGGAATCAGGGTATTTCTTCACGAAGTTCTGAAACGCCGCCATCGCCTCGTCCTGGCGCGAACTATCCTGCACCAGGGCTATCGCCGCATTGTAATCAGTATTCGCATCACCGCTCTGTACAGGCGCGCCTGTTGAGGCTGACGCGTCAGCCTGCGGCGTTGCCGTGGCACCAGCTGCGCCGGATTGATCGCCTGCAGCTGGCTGCGCTGCTCCGCCGCCACTGTTCAGGCTATCCATCTGCAGCAGGATCTGCTTCTGACGCTCCACAACCTGATTGAGCTGATACTGGCTTTCCTGGATCTGTCCACGGAGTGAGTCAATATCGGCCTGGTTGTCAGAGAGCTGCTGCTGAAGTTGGGTTAAAAGCTGGCTGTGAGCATTAGAAATACGCTCGAGTTGGGTGACCCGGTCTTCTACCGAGCCTGAGCCGACACTACTGATTGGTGCCTGAGCAAAAGCGGCCCAGGGGGCCGCTATACCAACCAGTAACGACAGACTCAACAGATGATGTCTGAAGTTACTGCTCATGCAATTCTCTTAGTAAACCAGTACGGCACGACGGTTTTTGGAGTAAGCCGCTTCGTCGTGACCCAGTACTGCAGGTTTTTCTTTACCGTAAGAAACGATGGAGATCTGGTCAGCAGAAACGCCTTTACCCTGCAGGTACATTTTAACGGCGTTAGCACGACGCTCACCCAGGGAGATGTTGTACTCAGGGGTACCACGTTCGTCCGCGTGACCTTCTACGGTGACTTTGTAAGACGGGTTGCTACGCAGGAAGTTAGCGTGCGCATCCAGCATCGCAGCGAAGTCAGAACGGATGTCGAACTTGTCCAGATCGAAGTAAACAATGTTGTTCTGCTGCAGCTGTTGCATCTGAAGACGCGCCTGCTCTTCAGAAGACATATTGCCGTTGCCGTTTGCGTCCATACCGGTGCCGGCACCCATCATGCCTTCGCCGCTCTGGTCGTTGCTGGCGTTCTTGTTAGAAGAACACGCTGCGATTGCCATAACAGGCAGAGCGATCATCAGCCCTTTCAGCACTTTGTTCAGTTGCATTTCTATGATTCCTTTATTATTCAATTAATTATTATTACAGGTACGGCGACCAGGCAGGTGATTTTACCTGTCCATCAGTTGCCGGAATACGCGCTTTGAAACGCCCATCGGTAGAAACCAGATTCAGCACGGATCCCATCCCCTGAGAAGAGCTGTAGATAACCATAGTGCCGTTAGGTGCCAGACTTGGCGTTTCATCCAGGAAAGTTGACGACAGAACTTGCACGCCACCCCCGCCCAGATCTTGTTTGGCAATGTGCTGCTGACCGCCGGCCGAGCTAACCATTACCATAAACTTGCCGTCAGCGCTGACGTCCGCGTCCTGGTTCTGTGAACCTTCCCAGGTGATACGCTGCGGTGCACCGCCGTTAACATTAACTTTATAAACCTGTGGACGACCCGCCTGGTCAGAGGTAAAGGCCAGGTTCTGGCTGTCCGGGAACCAGGTTGGTTCGGTGTTGTTGCTGCGACCGTCGGTGACCTGACGGATCTGGCCGGAGCCGATATCCATCACGTACAGGTTCAGGCTACCGGTTTTAGACAGGGCAAATGCCAGTTTAGAACCGTCCGGAGAGAATGCCGGTGCACCGTTGTGACGTGGGAAGGAGGCAACCTGACGCACCGCGCCGTTAGACAGAGTCTGGATAACCAGCGCTGAACGACCGCTTTCGAAGGTCACGTACGCCAGCTTAGAACCGTCCGGTGACCAGGCCGGTGACATCAGCGGCTGCGGTGAACGGTGAACGGTGAACTGGTTGTAGCCATCGTAGTCAGAAACGCGCAGCTCATACGGGAACTGGCCGCCGTTGGTCTGCACAACATAAGCGATACGGGTGCGGAATGCGCCTTTGATGCTGGTCAGCTTCTCAAACACTTCATCACTCGCGGTGTGGCCCGCATAACGCAGCCACTGCTTATTCACCTTGTAGGTGTTCTGTGCCAGCACGGTACCCGGTGCGCCGCCGGTATCAACCAGCTGGTAAGCCACGGTATAACCGCCGTCCGGGTTAGGGGTAACCTGACCCACGACCACGGCATCAATACCCAGCGCAGACCATGCCGCCGGCTGCAGCTCAGCCGCAGTGCCCGGCTGCTGTGGCAGACGAGAACGATCTAACGGGTTGAATTTACCGCTGTTGCGCAGGTCAGCAGCAACAATGCCACCCACATCTTCCGGCGCAGCGCCCGGCCCTTTCCACTGGAACGGAACCACGCCAATCGGACGCGCCGAGTCCACCCCTTGGGTGATCTCGATACGCACTTCTGCGTGCAGCACAGCTGCCCACAGCATAAAGAAACCTACTGCTACACGTAATGCCTGCTTCATCATGTCTCCCATATCCGGGTAACCTTACCCGCGATAATTTAGCAGAATGTTAACAAACCCAAATAAACAAAACTACCAATCTACAGCCTCAAACTTAGACTGTTTTGCCAACTTTAGCGGGAAAAACGCTACAGTTTGAAGTCCAGTTTGGCATCTTTTACTTTTTCATAAACAGCCTGGCTAGGCGGTTTAGGAATTCTGGCAGTTTTAGCCGCCGTCAGGGCTGCCTGACACAACGCAGGATCGCCGCCTTCCTCACTCACATCCAGCAGCAAACCGTCTGGTGCCAGCTTGATATGCAGCACACAGGATTTACCGGCGTACAGGTCAGCGCCGTATAAGCGGCTCTGAATGGCGTTACGGATTTGCGAAGCATAGGCACTAATATCAGCACCTGATGCACCACCATTCGCACCACTTGTTCCGCTATCTTTTGCCGGCTGGCCGTTTCCTTTTGCCCCCCCCGATTTCGGCGCATTCTTACCTGAGCTCAAATCGCCGAACAGGTCGTCAACGTCCGAAGCGGCTGCTTTTTCCGCGGCGGCTTTTTTCGCTGCTGCAGCTTTCGCGGCGGCAGCTTTGTCAGCAGCAGCTTTATCGGCAGCGGCCTTCTTCTCAGCAGCCGCTTTTTCGGCCGCGGCTTTTTTATCGGCGGCGGCTTTTTCTGCAGCAGCAGCTTTCTTCTCAGCAGCGGCTTTTTCCGCGGCAGCAGCTTTCTCTGCTGCGGCTTTTTCAGCTGCAGCAGCCTTTTTAGCCGCTTCGGCAGCCGCTTTCTTCTCGGCTTCCTGCGCTGCCTGTTTGGCAGCTTCAGCTTCCGCTTTTTTCTGCGCGTCGGCAGCGGCTTTCTTCGCAGCTTCGGCTTCTACTTTCTTCTTCGCATCCGCAGCGGCTTTCGCTGCTTCGGCTTCTGCCTGTTTTTGCGCATCGGCAGCGGCTTTTTTCGCGGCTAATGCAGCGGCATCCGCGGCTTGTTTTGCCGCCTCAGCAGCTTGTTTCGCCTGAGCATCGGCCTGCGCTTTGGCATCCGCTGCGGCTTTGGCTGCTGCCTCTTCCGCCTGCTTCTGTTTTTCCTGCGCTTGCTTCGCTGCGGCTTCAGCCTGTTTCTGCTGCTCCGCCTGCTCTTTCGCTGCTTCCTGCGCCTGCAGACGTTCTTTCTCAAGCTGCTTCAGACGTTCCTGCTCGGCGGCCTGCTTTTCACGCAGCTCTTCCGCCTGCTGTTGCGCCTGTTTTTCGCGTTGCTCTTCAGCACGTTTTGCACTCGCCTGCTGTTGCTGCTGGCGGTTATAGTTTTGCACCACCGCGCCGGGATCGACCATCACGGCATCGATGGATGAACCTCCCCCACCGCCGGCAGCGGTATCGAGATGCTCATCGAACGAACTCCAGATCAGTGCTGCAAAAAGAATGACATGCAGCACCGCCGAGATAATGATCGCCCGCTTAAGCTTATCGTTTTGTTCGGTTGCCTTTGACACTATGGGTTCCCAAAAACTCTGTTGTGTACGCAGATGATCAAATAGGCTGCGTCATCAAGCCGACTGACTTAACGCCCGCGCTATGCAACAGGTTCAGCGCTTTTATTATTTCATCGTAAGGCACGTCTTTCGCACCACCGATTAAGAAGACCGTTTTCGGATTGGACTGCAGACGTCGTTGCGCTTCGGCAATGACCTGCTCTGGCGGCAGCTGATCGAGACGATCCTTTTCAACCACCACGCTGTACTGCCCTACTCCGGATACCTCAATGATGACCGGTGGATCGTCATTGGTGCTTACAGCCTGAGATTCTGTCGCGTCCGGCAGATCAACCTCAACGCTCTGGGTAATGATGGGTGCTGTGGCCATAAAGATCAGCAGCAGCACCAGCAGCACGTCCAGCAGCGGTACAATGTTGATTTCGGACTTTAGTTCGCGACGACCCCGTCCACGCTGTCTGGCCATGGTTTACCCCTTGTTGCTCTCGGTGCTGGTAAACGCCTGGCGGTGCAGAATCGCGGTGAACTCTTCCATGAAGTTGTCGTAGTTCAGTTCCAGTTTGTTCACGCGCTGATTAAGGCGGTTATACGCCATAACCGCAGGAATAGCGGCGAACAGACCGATTGCGGTCGCGATCAGCGCTTCTGCGATACCCGGTGCAACCATCTGCAGCGTTGCCTGTTTTACCGCGCCCAGGGCGATAAAGGCGTGCATAATCCCCCAGACCGTACCAAACAGACCGATATACGGGCTGATGGAACCGACGGTACCCAGGAACGGGATGTGCGTTTCCAGCGTTTCCAGTTCACGGTTCATTGAAATGCGCATCGCGCGGGATGCCCCTTCAACGACCGCTTCCGGTGCATGGTTGTTAGCGCGGTGCAAACGGGCGAACTCTTTGAAACCGCTGTAGAAAATTTGCTCGGAGCCGGAGAGGTTTTCACGACGCCCCTGGCTTTCCTGATACAAACGGGAAAGTTCGATACCGGACCAGAACTTATCTTCAAAGGCTTCCGCTTCGCGGCCTGCAGCATTGAGGATACGGGTTCTCTGGATGATGATGGCCCAGGATGCGATTGAAAAACCAATCAAAATCAACATGATAAGTTTAACCAGAAGGCTTGCCTTCAGGAACAAATCAAGGATATTCATGTCAGTCACTGCTTAAACTCCGCGACAATAGACTTAGGAAGCGCACGAGGCTTCATGATGAGTGGATCAACACAGACAATCAGGACTTCAGCTTCGTTCAGTACCGTATTTTCTGCATTGACGATCCGCTGCGTGAAAACCAGTGAGGTTCCGCGCATTGATGTTATTTCTGTTTGGACTTCGAGCATATCGTCGAGTCTGGCAGGTGCAAAATACTCCAGCGTCATCTTGCGTACCACGAAGGCAACTCGCTCCGCCAGCAGGACCTGCTGGCTAAAGTGATGATGGCGCAGCATCTCAGTGCGTGCTCGTTCATAAAAGGCAACGTAGCTGGCGTGGTAAACCACACCACCGGCGTCAGTGTCTTCGTAGTAGACACGAACCGGCCATCGAAACAGCGTTGTATTCACTTTACATCCCGGTAATACAAAAAGAGTAAGAGCTTTTAAACGTCGTTACTATACGCGCGGGAATGGTGGTTTGGAATGGGGGAAGGTAAACGGAGAGTAAATATTTATGGGCCAGGGTAAGCCCATAATATTAACGGATAGTTCTTATTCAGTTGAAAAAGAAAATCAGGCCGACAAGAAGCACCACATCAGCGATCAGCGGGCAGAAGATGCCCTGCCAGTGTACGGCTTTCGGCCGAAAGCCGACGCCGTGGATCACCCCGGCGCACACCGCCCACATGATGAGAAAACCGTGCCAGATTTCAAGCTCGCTGGTCTTCGCCGCAAAGCGCGACGGGTCCCAGAAGATGCAACCTGCCAGCAGCAAGGCCATCACTAAGGAAAGCGCCCGGAGCGGGCGCTTGTCCATGATCCCGTAGAGATACGCGATCATCAGTGTTTTTCTTCACCGGCTTTGGACGCTTCAACGTGCTCAAGCGCCAGGGCGGTAATCACACCAAATGCACAGGCAAGAAGCGTTCCTAAAATCCATGCGAAATACCACATATTCAGCTCCTTCCTTAATACATAGAGTGAGTATTGCTTTCGATATGTTCTTTCGTGATACGACCGTACATTTTCCAGTAACACCAGGTGGTGTAAGCCAGGATGATCGGTACGAACACGGCAGCCACAAACGTCATCAGGTTCAGGGTCATCTGACTGGAGGTGGAATCCCACATCGTCAGACTCGCATTCATCATGGTGCTGGATGGCATCACGAACGGGAACATCGCGATACCGGCCGTCAGGATGATGCACGCCAGCGTCAGTGAAGAGAAGACGAATGCCCATGCGCCTTTTTCCATGCGGGAAGTCAGCAGGGTCAGCAGCGGCAGCACCACGCCCAGGGCCGGAATAGCCCACAGAATCGGTGTGTTATTGAAGTTCACCAGCCAGGCGCCTGCCTGACGAGCCACTTCTTTGGTCAGCGGGTTAGACGGCGCGGTATGGTTAATCGCGGAGGTCACCACGTAACCGTCGATACCGAACATCACCCACACCCCTGCCAGCGCGAAGCCGACCAGGGTTACCAGAGCCGCAATCTGCGAGACGGCGCGGGAACGCAGGTGCAGTTCACCCACGGTACGCATCTGCAGGTAGGTGGCACCCTGAGTCAGGATCATCGCCACGCTGACCACGCCCGCCAGCAGACCGAACGGGTTCAGCAGCTGGAAGAAGTTGCCGGTGTAGTAAAGACGCATATATTCATCGAGGTGGAACGGCACGCCCTGCAGCAGGTTGCCGAACGCCACGCCGATCACCAGCGGCGGCACGAAGCTACCGATGAAGATGCCCCAGTCCCACATGTTGCGCCAGCGGGTGTCTTCGATCTTCGAGCGGTAGTCAAAACCGACCGGACGGAAGAACAAGGACGCCAGCACCAGAATCATCGCCACGTAGAAGCCGGAGAACGCAGCTGCGTAGACCATCGGCCAGGCAGCGAACAGCGCGCCGCCTGCGGTGATCAGCCACACCTGGTTACCGTCCCAGTGCGGGGCGATGGAGTTAATCATAATCCGACGCTCGGTATCATTACGACCGAGGAAGCGGGTGAGCATGCCCACCCCCATGTCGAAACCGTCAGTGACCGCAAAACCAATCAGTAAGATCCCGACCAGCAGCCACCAGATAAAACGCAATACTTCATAATCGATCATTTGACGACTCCTGTCTTACCGTGCCGGCTGAGTAGTCACGGTGGACTGCTCGTAGTGGGACTGAGAAGCAACGGTTGACTGCTCATAGTGGTAGCGACCGGTTTTCAGGCTGCTTGGGCCAAGGCGCGCAAACTTGAACATCAGGAACAGTTCAGCCACCAGGAACAGGGTATACAGACCACAAATCAGCAGCATGGAGAAAATCAGATCCCCGGCGGTCAGGGAGGAGTTCGCTACCGCGGTTGGCAGCACCTCACCGATAGCCCACGGCTGACGACCGTATTCCGCAACAAACCAGCCGGATTCGATGGCGATCCACGGCAGTGGCATGCCGTACAGCGCAGCACGCAGCAGCCATTTACGCTGACCGATACGGTTACGAATCACCGACCAGAAGGAGGCAGCAATGATCAACAGCATGATGATGCCGCAGCCAACCATGATACGGAACGCGAAGTACAGCGGCGCAACGCGTGGAATCGAGTCTTTGGTCGCCATCTGAATCTGCTCTTCCGTCGCGTCAGAGACGTTCGGGGTATAGCGTTTCAGCAGCAGGCCGTAACCGAGGTCTTTTTTCACGTTGTTGAACTGATCGCGAACGGACTGATCGGTAGAGCCGGAACGCAGCTGCTCCAGCAGGGAGTAAGCCTTCATCCCGTTACGGATACGCTCTTCATGCTGCACCAGCAGATCTTTCAGGCCGATAACCGGCGTATCCACAGAGCGGGTGGCGATGATGCCCAACGCATAAGGGATCTGAATAGCAAAGTGGTTTTCCTGGGCATCCTGATCGGGAATACCAAACAGGGTGAACGCTGCCGGAGCCGGTTGGGTTTCCCACTCTGCTTCGATCGCTGCCAGTTTGGTTTTCTGCACGTCACCCATCTCGTAGCCGGATTCATCACCCAGAACGATTACGGAGAGGATAGCCGCCATACCGAAGCTCGCCGCGATGGCGAAGGAGCGCTTGGCAAAGGCGAAGTCACGACCACGCAGCATGTAGTAGGAGCTGATGCCCAGCACGAACATCGCGCCGCAGACATAGCCAGACGCCACGGTGTGAACAAATTTCACCTGAGCAACCGGGTTCAGCACCAGCTCGGAGAAGCTGACCATCTCCATACGCATGGTTTCGAAGTTAAAATCAGACGCGATAGGGTTCTGCATCCAGCCGTTGGCCACCAGGATCCACAGCGCGGACAGGTTAGAGCCTAACGCAACCAGCCAGGTGACAGCCATATGCTGCACTTTACCCAGACGATCCCAGCCAAAGAAGAACAGACCTACAAAGGTGGATTCGAGGAAGAAGGCCATCAAACCTTCAATGGCCAGCGGCGCACCGAAGATATCCCCGACATAGTGGGAATAGTAAGACCAGTTAGTCCCGAACTGGAACTCCATGGTCAGACCGGTGGCCACGCCCAGCGCAAAGTTGATACCAAACAACTTGCCCCAGAACTTGGTCATATCTTTATAAATCTGTTTGCCGGAAAGGACGTAGACCGTCTCCATAATGGCCAGCAGGAACGCCATACCGAGCGTCAGTGGCACAAACAGGAAGTGGTACATCGCGGTCAAGGCAAACTGTAAGCGCGACAGTTCGACTATATCTAACATCATGACTCCTTGCTCATCGCATGAAGACTCCGGGAGTGGATCCGTTAGAAAAGATCCACACACATGCCCCAATACAAATAATTATCAGCTTCCTTTCTTCGTTACTTAATCTTCCCAAGAGGAAAAAGCCATGATGAAAGGTTACAGATACGTTAATAAAAACCCGAAATTGATCCCGCAAATATATTACGCTGCAAAACCCTTACAATAAACAGGTTTTTATTGAAAGTGTTTTACGTTTTACGACGGTGATCAATATATAGCGAATTTACCACTTTTCGACCAGATTGATCGGGAGCAATTTAACGCTTTTTGATGCCCTTTTCCAGGCATTAAATATTGATATAAATCAATATTGATTGGCCGTGTTAAAGGTGTTTCTTGATGGTGAATCTGATGACTTTTTTGTTAATTTTATGTTGGCGTCATGGGCTAATAGTTATTGAATCTGCGCTGTAATATCAATAAAGGTGATTTAAATTAACCTGTGGCGCGCCGGGAATTTTAATAAACCCCAGGACATGAAGCATTGTCACTTCGCCACATTTATTCAGAGAATGGATAGCGGGATAATTAAATAACAATTAATTTACTTTTAACCCGCATTAAATTAACACCACATTGTTATCATTTTGTATATCTCAAAAATAAAAAAGGCCATCTTACGATGGCCAACCATGTCGAAACGGACATTTATTATGTCAAAGCTCCCCGCACGGGGAGCAGAGAGGATTTACTTAATGATGGATTTCAGTGCTTCACCGATGTCAGCCAGGCTGCGTACGGTTTTCACGCCTGCTGCTTCCAGCGCCGCGAATTTCTCATCCGCAGTCCCTTTGCCGCCCGCGATGATAGCGCCTGCGTGGCCCATACGCTTGCCTTTCGGCGCAGTCACACCCGCGATATAGCCAACAACCGGCTTGGTCACGTGATCTTTGATGTAAGCAGCCGCTTCTTCTTCCGCGCTACCGCCGATTTCACCGATCATCACGATCGCTTCAGTCTGCGGGTCTTCCTGGAACAGCTTCAGGATGTCGATGAAGTTAGAGCCCGGGATTGGGTCGCCGCCAATGCCCACACAGGTGGACTGGCCGAAACCGTAGTCGGTGGTCTGCTTAACCGCTTCATAGGTCAGAGTACCGGAACGGGAGACGATGCCCACTTTGCCCGGCTTGTGAATGTGGCCCGGCATGATGCCGATTTTGCATTCGCCTGGGGTGATCACGCCCGGGCAGTTTGGCCCGATCATGCGCACGCCCGCTTCGTCCAGCTTCACTTTCACAGTCAGCATATCCAGGGTCGGGATGCCTTCGGTGATGGTGATGATCAGTTTGATGCCTGCGTCGATGGCTTCCAGAATGGAATCTTTGCAGAACGGGGCCGGAACGTAGATCACGGTGGCGGTCGCGCCAGTCGCTTCTACCGCTTCACGCACTGTGTTGAACACCGGCAGGCCGAGGTGGGTGGTGCCGCCTTTACCTGGCGTTACGCCGCCAACCATCTGCGTACCGTAGGCAATCGCCTGCTCAGAGTGGAATGAACCCTGGCTACCGGTGAAGCCCTGGCAGATGACCTTGGTATCTTTATTAATTAAAACGGACATTATTTCCCCTCCACTGCGGCAACTACCTGCTGAGCGGCATCCGTCAGACTTTTCGCTGCAATAATATTCAGGCCGCTGTCAGCCAGTTTTTTCGCGCCGAGTTCGGCGTTGTTGCCTTCCAGACGGACAACAACCGGGACGTTAACGCCCACTTCTTCTACCGCACCGATGATACCGTCTGCGATCAGGTCGCAACGTACGATGCCGCCGAAGATGTTCACCAGAACAGCTTTTACGTTGTCGTCAGAGAGAATGATTTTGAAGGCTTCGGTCACGCGCTCTTTGGTCGCGCCGCCGCCCACGTCGAGGAAGTTTGCCGGCTCGCCGCCGTGCAGCTTAACGATGTCCATGGTGCCCATTGCCAGGCCCGCACCGTTAACCATGCAGCCGATGTTGCCATCGAGTGCAACGTAGTTCAGTTCCCACTGTGCAGCCTGCGCTTCACGTGGATCTTCCTGAGACTGGTCGCGCATTTCGCGCAGATCGGCCTGGCGGAACAGTGCGTTGCCGTCAGCGCCCAGTTTGCCATCGAGGCAGATCAGGTCGCCCTGCTTGGTGATCACCAGCGGGTTGATTTCGATCAGCGCCAGATCGCGCTCCAGGAAGATGTTCGCCAGCCCCATGAAGATCTTGGTGAATTGCTGCACCAGTTTACCTTCCAGACCCAGTTTGAATGCCAGCTCGCGTCCCTGGTAAGGCATTGGGCCTGCCAGCGGATCGATAGCAACTTTGTGGATCAGGTGCGGGGTCTCTTCCGCCACTTTTTCGATTTCCACGCCGCCTTCGGTAGAGGCCATGAACACCACGCGACGGGAGCTACGGTCTACCACGGCACCAAGGTACAGTTCTTTTGCAATGTCGGTCGCCGCTTCAACCAGGATCTGGTTAACCGGCTGGCCGCTCGCGTCTGTCTGGTAGGTCACCAGACGTTTGCCCAGCCAGTGCTCAGCAAACGCACGAATCTCTTCTTTACTGTTAACAACTTTCACACCGCCCGCTTTACCACGGCCGCCAGCGTGAACCTGACATTTCACTACCCAAGGACCGGCGCCGATTTTAGATGCGGCTTCTTCTGCTTCACGAGGGGTATTGCAGGCATAACCCACCGGAGCCGGCAAGCCATACCGGGCAAACAGCTGTTTTGCCTGATATTCATGTAAGTTCATGTGTTCTATCCATCCTTCAGGGTAATCGTTAGGTCATGCTTTTGTAGGCCCGGCAGGCAAAGCGCCGCCGGGCAGTACGGCTAAAAACTAAACGTCCAGCAGCAGACGGGTTGGATCTTCCAGCAGCTCTTTAATGGCGACCAGGAAGCCCACGGACTCGCGGCCGTCGATCAGACGGTGATCGTAGGAGAGCGCCAGGTACATCATCGGCAGGATCTCAACTTTACCGTCAACCGCCATAGGACGATCTTTGATGGCGTGCATGCCAAGGATCGCACTCTGCGGTGGGTTGATGATCGGAGTAGACATCAGCGAGCCGAATACGCCGCCGTTGGTAATAGTGAAGTTACCGCCGGTCAGGTCATCTACGGTCAGCTTGCCGTCGCGGCCTTTCACTGCCAGTTCTTTGATGTTCTTCTCGATATCAGCCATGCCCAGGGTGTCTACATCGCGCAGAACCGGGGTCACCAGGCCGCGTGGGGTAGAAACGGCCATGCTCACGTCGAAGTAGTTGTGATAGACCACATCATCGCCATCGATAGACGCGTTTACTTCCGGGTAGCGTTTCAGCGCTTCAACAACCGCCTTCACGTAGAAGGACATAAAGCCCAGACGGATACCGTGACGTTTTTCAAACGCGTCACCGTACTGCTTACGCAGGTCCATGATTGGCTTCATGTTTACTTCGTTGAAGGTGGTCAGCATCGCGGTGGAGTTTTTCGCTTCCAGCAGACGCTCGGCCACGCGTTTACGCAGGCGGGTCATCGGCACGCGTTTTTCGCTACGTGCGCCCAGCGCAGGCTGTGCTGCCGGTGCCGCTGCAGGGGCTTTGGCTTCAGCTTTCGCGTCAGACGGCCCTTTTGCCAGATGCTTATCAATATCTTCGCGGGTCAGACGGCCACCCACGCCGGTGCCTTTGATGGCTGCCGGGTCGAGGCTGTGTTCAGCCAGCAGGCGACGGATCGCCGGGCTGAGCGCGTCGTTAGTCTGCTCTTCCAGAGAGGCCTGCTGGCGCTGGGCTGGAGTAGAAGCTTTCTCATCTGATTTCGCGCTGGACTCTTTACCCGCGCTGTTGCCTTCACGCAGGCGACCCAGGATCTGGCGAGAGGTCACGGTTGTGCCTTCATCTTCCAGCACTGCATCCAGAATACCATCCGCCGATGCCGGTACTTCCAGTACCACTTTGTCAGTTTCGATTTCTACCAGCACTTCATCGCGCTTAACGGCATCGCCAGGTTTTTTGTGCCAGGTGGCGACGGTCGCATCTGCTACGGACTCAGGCAGGTCGGGAACAAGAATATCTACGCTACTCATTATGTATCCTTTAATTAATCGACGTTCAGCGCGTCATTGACCAGATCTTGTTGCTGCTTCTGGTGAACGGACATATACCCTACCGCCGGAGAGGCGGAGGCCGGGCGACCTGCATAACGCAGGGCAGACCCAAATGGAATTACTTCACGGAAATGATGCTGGCTGCAGTACCATGCGCCCTGGTTAAGCGGCTCTTCCTGGCACCAGACAAAATCATGTACGTGAGCATATTGTTTCAGCACTTCCTGCATCGCCTGATGCGGGAACGGATAAAGCTGTTCGATACGCACGATGGCGACATCTTTCTGATCGTTCTTACGGCGCTGTTCCAGCAGGTCGTAGTAAACCTTACCAGAACACATCACCACACGTTTCACTGCCTGCGGATCCAGCTCGTCAATCTCGCCAATCGCCGGCAGGAAGGTGCCGTTCGCCAGCTCGTCCAGCGTGGAGACCGCCAGCGGGTGACGCAGCAGCGATTTCGGTGACATAACGACCAGCGGACGACGCATCCCGCGCAGCGCCTGACGACGCAGCATGTGGTAAACCTGTGCCGGGGTGGACGGAACACAAACCTGCATGTTCTGCTCGGCGCAGAGTTGCAGATAACGCTCCAGACGCGCGGAGGAGTGCTCCGGACCCTGCCCTTCGTAGCCGTGTGGCAGCAGCATCACCAGGCCACACATACGGCCCCACTTCTGTTCGCCAGAAGAGATGAACTGGTCGATAACCACCTGCGCACCGTTGGCGAAGTCACCGAACTGCGCTTCCCAGATGGTCAGGGTGCGCGGTTCTGCGGTGGCGTAACCGTATTCGAACGCCAGGACCGCTTCTTCAGACAGCACGGAGTCCCAGACCTTGAACTGGCCCTGACCGTTATGCACGTGCTGCAGCGGGGTGTAGGTGGAACCGTTGGTCTGGTTATGGATCACCGCGTGACGGTGGAAGAAGGTACCACGGCCGGCATCTTCACCGGACAGGCGGACCGGAATGCCTTCGTCGACCAGGGTCGCGTAGGCCAGGTTTTCTGCACCACCCCAGTCGAACAGCTTCTCGCCAGCCGCCATTGACTGACGATCAGAGTAGATTTTCTGTACGCGGGACTGCATCTCGATCGCTTCGGGTACGGTGCTGATGCGTTTAGCCAGCTCCTGCAGACGCTTCATCTCGACCTTGTTCGGGTAGCTCTCATCCCACTCGTGGTTGAGGTACGGCGACCAGGTAAAGGAGTGCATATTCATCGGACGCAGCTCTTTCACCACGCATTCGCCGGCATCCAGCGCATCACGGTAGAGATTGACCATCTCGGTGGCATCTTCCAGCGTAACCACTTTCTCGCCTTCCAGCTTGTCAGCATAGATTTTGCGCGGGGTCGGATGCTTTTTGATTTTCTGGTACATCAGCGGCTGGGTTGCACTTGGCTCGTCCGCTTCGTTGTGACCATGGCGGCGGTAGCAGAACAGGTCGATCAGCACGTCGCGCTTGAAGGTGTTACGGAAGTCCAGTGCCAGACGGGTAACGAAGGCCACGGCTTCCGGGTCATCCGCATTCACGTGGAAAATTGGCGCCTGAACCATCTTACCGATGTCGGTGCAGTATGGCGTAGAGCGCGCATCCAGCGGGTTAGACGTGGTGAAGCCCACCTGGTTGTTGATCACGATGCGAACGGTACCGCCCACTTCGTAACCGCGTGCTTTGGACATGTTCAGGGTTTCCTGAACCACGCCCTGACCGGTGATCGCCGCATCGCCGTGAATGGTGATTGGCAGCACTTTGTTGCTGCTCGGTTCGTCCAGACGATCCAGACGCGCACGCACGGAACCGATAACGACCGGGCTCACGATCTCCAAGTGCGACGGGTTAAACGCCAGCGCCATGTGGACCAGGCCGCCTTTGGTTTCGATATCCGATGAGAAGCCCATGTGGTACTTCACATCACCGGTACCGAGGTGTTCTTTATGTTTGCCCGCGAATTCGTCGAACAGATCCTGCGGCTTTTTACCCAGCACGTTGATCAGGACGTTCAGACGACCACGGTGCGCCATGCCCAGTACCACTTCGCGGGTACCGCTGTTGCCCGCATGGCGGATCAGTTCTTTCAGCATCGGCACCAGCGCATCACCGCCTTCCAGCGAGAAGCGTTTTGCACCCGGGAATTTGGCACCGAGGTAGCGCTCCAGCCCTTCTGCGGCGGTCAGTTCGCTCAGGAAGCGTTTTTTCTCGTCGGCATTGAAGGTGGATTTACCGGCAACCGATTCAATGCGCTGCTGGATCCAGCGTTTCTCTTCGGTTGAGGTGATGTGCATATATTCCGCACCGATGGAGCCGCAGTAGGTCTGCTTGAGTGCAGTCAGCAGCTCGCCCAGCTTCATCGTGTCTTTGCCAATGGCGAAAGAACCCACGTTGAAGGTTTCCTGGAAATCAGCTTCGGTCAGATCGTGATAAGCCGGATCGAGATCCGCCACGCGCTCCTGCTGCCACAGCCCCAGCGGATCCAGATTCGCATGCTGGTGGCCACGGAAACGGTAGGCGTTAATCAGCTGCAGGACTTTAACCTGCTTTGCATTGGTGTCAGGGTCGGAGATGGCGGAAGAGTAACGTGAGGCATCCTTCGCCAGACGACGGAAATAATCACGTGTTTTGGAATGAAATTGATCCGGTTTGACTCCTGTTCCAGGTAACTGCTGGAACATCGAACGCCAGTTAGCGTCCACTGAGTCAGGGTCGGTTAAGAAGTCTTCATAGAGCTGTTCGATCCAGCTTTGGTTTGCACCAGAGAGGAAGGAAGAGTCCAGCCAGGCTTTCATTGCGCCGTTCTGCATCGTGATCCCTTAAGCATTTTTATGCTTACTTTCGCCGTAGAAACTACCACGCACACCACGTGTACGTGCCGGGGTTCACCTGCGAGCTCTTCTTTATATAGCGGCTCGCGAAGGAACCTTTAGAAACTGTCTAAACTTCAGGGCAGTTTTTAAAGGTTTCTGCATTTTGCCCGGTGGCGCTACGCTTACCGGGCCTACTGTGACGTAGGCCGGATAAGCGCAGCGCCATCCGGCGTTGTTACTTACGCACTGCGCTGCAACAACATCGACTTAATGTGGCCGATAGCGCGCGTCGGGTTCAGCCCCTTAGGACACACACTGACGCAGTTCATGATGCTGTGGCAGCGGAATACGCTGAAAGCATCACTCAGCCCTTCCAGGCGGTTGTCGGTTTCGGTATCGCGGCTGTCAATCAGGAAGCGGTACGCTGCCAGCAGGCCAGCCGGGCCGATAAACTTGTCCGGGTTCCACCAGAACGACGGGCAAGAGGTCGAACAACATGCACAGAGGATACACTCATACAGGCCATCGAGTTTTTCACGCTGCTCTGGCGACTGCAAATGCTCGCGAGCGGGTGGATTTTGCCCATTATTCAACAAGTAAGGCTTAATCTTCTCATATTGTGCATAGAATTGCCCCATGTCCACCACCAAATCACGAACGACCGGCAGACCCGGCAGAGGACGAATCACAATCTTCTGTCCCGGACGGTTGAGCGCCGAAATCGGGGTGATACAGGCCAGACCGTTTTTGCCGTTCATGTTCAGACCGTCGGAGCCACAAACCCCTTCACGGCAGGAACGACGGAATGACAGTGTCGGATCTTTTTCTTTCAGCTGCATTAAGGCATCAAGCAGCATCATGTCGCGACCTTCTTCCGCTTCCAGGGTGTAATCCTGCATATGCGGAGCGTCATCAACATCCGGGTTATAACGATAAACTGAGAATTCGAGTTTCATTGTCCTGTCTCCGCATTAATAAGTACGAATCTTCGGCGGGAACGCCGGACGCAGTTTCGGTTCCATATTGACGCTACGACGTGTCATGGATTCCGACTCTGGCAGATACAGGGAATGGCACAGCCAGTTTTCGTCGTCACGATCCGGGAAGTCGAAGCGGCTATGCGCGCCACGGCTTTCGGTACGGAAGTTTGCAGAGACCGCGGTTGCATAAGCGGTTTCCATCAGGTTATCCAGCTCCAGACACTCGACGCGCTGGGTGTTGAACTCGCTGGAAGTATCGTCCAGACGGGCATTTTTCAGACGCTCGCGGATCGCTTTCAGCTGCTCAAGCCCTTTCGCCATCGCATCACCTTCACGGAATACCGAGAAGTTGTGCTGCATGCACTCCTGCAGCGCCTTACGGATTTCCACCGGATCTTCGCCGTTGCGGTTGCCGTTCCAGCGATTCAGACGTTCCAGAGAAGCGTCGATGTTGGCGTCGGTCGCATCACGCAGCGGACCCTGCTCGGCAATGGACTCCTGCAGATGCAGACCCACCGCACGACCAAACACCACCAGGTCGAGCAGGGAGTTACCGCCCAGACGGTTGGCACCGTGTACGGATACGCAGGCGATTTCGCCTACCGCGAACAGGCCCGGAATAACCACGTCTTCGCCCTGCTCGTTCACGGTCAGCGCCTGGCCGGTCACTTTGGTCGGAATACCGCCCATCATGTAGTGGCAGGTTGGGATAACCGGGATCGGTTCTTTAACCGGGTCGACGTGAGCAAAGGTACGGGACAGCTCCAGGATACCCGGCAGACGGGATTCCAGAACTTCTTTACCCAGATGATCAAGCTTCAGCTTAGCGTGCGGGCCCCATGGACCGTCGCAGCCACGACCTTCACGGATTTCGATCATGATGGAACGCGCCACCACGTCACGACCCGCCAGGTCTTTTGCATTCGGGGCATAACGCTCCATGAAGCGCTCGCCGTGTTTGTTCAGCAGATAACCACCTTCACCACGGCAGCCCTCTGTGACCAGCACGCCCGCACCGGCGATACCGGTTGGGTGGAACTGCCACATCTCCATATCCTGCACCGGCACGCCAGCGCGGATTGCCATACCGACGCCGTCACCGGTGTTGATATGGGCGTTAGTGGTGGACTGGTAGATACGGCCTGCGCCGCCGGTCGCCAGCACGGTCGCGCGGGCTTTGAAGTAGACCACTTCACCGGTTTCGATGCACAGCGCGGTACAACCTACAATCGCGCCATCTTCGTTTTTAACCAGATCCAGCGCATACCACTCGGAGAAGATGGTGGTCTTGTTCTTGAGGTTCTGCTGATACAGGGTATGCAGCAGGGCGTGACCGGTACGGTCAGCCGCAGCCGCGGTACGTGCCGCCTGCTCGCCGCCGAAGTCTTTCGACTGGCCGCCAAACGGACGTTGATAGATGGTGCCGTTCTCCAGGCGGGAGAATGGCAGACCCATATGGTCCAGCTCCAGAATCGCTTCCGGGCCGGTTTTACACATATATTCAATGGCGTCCTGGTCACCGATGTAGTCGGAGCCTTTAACCGTGTCGTACATATGCCATTCCCAGTTATCATCATGGGTATTACCGAGCGCCACGGTGATACCACCCTGCGCAGATACGGTATGGGAACGGGTCGGGAAGACTTTAGAGAGCAGCGCACAGCTCTGGCCGCTCTGGGAAATTTGCAGCGCCGCGCGCATACCTGCGCCACCGGCACCAATCACTACAGCATCAAATTCTCTGACTGGCAGTTTCATTACACACCCCACACCACAACGAATCCATAAATAACGTAAACCGCAAGCGCAACCACGATAGCCAGCTGCAGAACGAGGCGAATCGCCACGGGTTTAACGTAATCGGTCAATACCTGCCACATGCCAATCCATGCGTGGATCAGGATGGAGGCCAGCGCCAGCAGGGTGAAGACTTTGGTGAATGCCGAACCGAAGAAACCGGTCCAGATTTCCCACGTCAGGTCGCCGCTGGTGGCAAAGAAACCGATCAGGTAGATGATGTAGAGGGTGAGAACGATAGCGGTAGCACGGACCAGAATGAAGTCATGTACGCCGTTGCGTCCTAATGCGGAGGCGTTGCTTACCATACGAGAACTCCTGCGAGAAGTGCGAGCACGACAGTGATGACAAATGAAATGTTAGCGGTGCGTTTGCCAGCTTCGAAGGTCTCTTCCAGATAGCCGAAGTCCATCAGCATATGGCGGACACCGCCAACTACGTGATAGGCCAGCGCGGTCAGGATGCCCCACATGATAAATTTCACGAAGAAACCGTTCATGATGTCGGAGGCCTGCTGGAATCCTTCCGGAGACGAGAGGCTGGTACCCAGTAACCATAACAGGATACCCACCGCGACAAACGTGATCACACCGGATACACGATGAAGGATGGACGCTATTGCCGTTACGGGGAATCGGATCGTTTTGAGATCCAGATTGACAGGTCTTTGTTTTTTCACATTTCTTATCATGAATAACGCCCACATGCTGTTCTTATAGTTTCCTTCCTCCGGACTGCGATGCGGGTCAGACAGCGTGCCTTTTATATAACTGTGCGTCATGCAAAACATTGCTTCCAGATGCTTAAATGACACGTTACAACGCTGGTTGGCTCGGGATTGCAGGGTTTTCCGGAGACCTGGCGGCAGTATAGGCCGTTCACAAAATCATTACAATTAACCTACATACAGTTTGTCTGGTTTTATGCGGAACAGTGATCAGGGTCACGATAACAACATCTTTTTAATTTTTAATCATCTGATTTGACAAATGTTAAACATTATTGTTACAAACATCACCAGAAAAGGCATATAATGCGCAAAAGTTATGAGGTCTCTCTTTCACCTGAGAATAAGTTATGTAACAGTGTGATGGTATTGACCGCAGTTATCAGGACAGTTATTAGTGGTATACAGGTTTGAATAATTCGGACTGCACAAACACTGATTTGCTGTTATTTCTCTGATTTCTCATTTGTTTACCTGCTAGCGCCATTGCTCTGTACCCTGGTTTCTCCTCGTGAGCTGAGCGGCGAGCCAAATAACAAACTGGTAACAATGATAAATCAGCTGAATGCAAATCCGGTTAAGGGCAGTCTTAAGCAATAAGGCGCTAAGGAGACCGTAAATGGCTGATACTAAGGCAAAAATCACCCTAAATGGTGATACTGCTATCGAACTGGATGTGCTAAAAGGCACGCTCGGTCAGGATGTTATTGATATCCGTAGTCTTGGTTCTAAAGGTATGTTTACCTTTGACCCTGGTTTTACCTCCACCGCATCTTGCGAGTCCAAAATCACCTATATCGACGGTGACGAAGGCATCCTGCTGCACCGCGGTTTCCCCATCGATCAGTTAGCCACCGAATCCAACTATCTGGAAGTGTGCTACATCCTGCTGAACGGCGAAAAGCCGACCCAGGAACAGTACGATGAGTTCAAAACCACCGTTACCCGCCACACCATGATTCATGAGCAGATCACCCGTCTGTTCCATGCGTTCCGTCGTGATTCGCATCCGATGGCGGTAATGTGCGGGATCACCGGTGCACTGGCTGCGTTCTACCATGACTCCCTGGACGTCAATAACCAGCGTCATCGCGATATCGCCGCGTTCCGTCTGCTGTCCAAAATGCCTACCATGGCCGCGATGTGTTACAAATACTCCATCGGACAGCCGTTTGTTTATCCACGTAACGACCTCTCCTACGCCGGTAACTTCCTGCGCATGATGTTCGCTACGCCGTGCGAAGAGTACGAAGTGAACCCGGTTCTGGAACGCGCCATGGATCGTATTCTGATCCTGCACGCTGACCACGAGCAGAACGCCTCTACCTCTACCGTGCGTACCGCCGGCTCCTCCGGCGCTAACCCGTTCGCCTGTATCGCAGCAGGTATTGCCTCCCTGTGGGGACCGGCACACGGCGGCGCAAACGAAGCCGCACTGAAGATGCTGGAAGAGATCAGCTCCGTTGAGCACATTCCTGAATTCGTACGCCGTGCGAAAGACAAGAATGACTCCTTCCGTCTGATGGGCTTCGGTCACCGTGTTTACAAAAACTACGATCCGCGCGCAACCGTCATGCGTGAAACCTGCCATGAAGTACTGAAAGAGCTGGGCACCAAAGATGACCTGCTGCAGGTGGCGATGGAGCTGGAGCACATCGCGCTGAACGACCCGTACTTCATCGAGAAGAAACTCTACCCGAACGTCGACTTCTACTCCGGTATCATCCTGAAAGCGATGGGCATTCCGTCTTCCATGTTTACCGTGATCTTCGCGATGGCGCGTACCGTGGGCTGGATTGCGCACTGGAACGAAATGCACACCGACGGGATGAAAATTGCGCGTCCGCGTCAGCTGTACACCGGCTACGAGCAGCGTAATTTCGAAACTGATATCACCAAACGCTAAGGGTTGAGGCAGCCTGATGCCCTCACCCCGGCCCTCTCCCACGGGGAGAGGGTGCAAACATAAAAAACGGTAACTCAAGGGTTACCGTTTTGCTTTTACCTTTGCCACCCGGCTTTTTTACATCTGGCACCCAGGACACCAGTAAAACGGTCTCGATGACAGCGTCGTTTTCTCAATCACCCCGCCGCACCGCTCGCACTTTTTCCCCGCCCGATGAAACACCTTAAACCGGAACAACGCCCCGTGATGCTTCTTGTCATTCACCACCCCGCGGGTGTTGTACGACAGGCGCGGGATATCCAGCAGCGCGTGCGCCAGCGCATCGAGCTGTTCTTCGGTAAGCTGTGACGCCTTGTGCTGCGCCGCCAGCCCCACCTCCCACAGGATCTCGACCCGCAGATAGTTGCCTAAGCCGGCCAGAAACGCCTGATCCAGCAGTAGCCCGGAAAACTGCCGGTTGCGGAATTTTGCTGACAACAACCGCGCTTTCACATCCTCTGCCGTCAGGCGTAAATCCAGCACATCCGGCCCCACCCGCTGCAGGAAGGGATGGGTGCCGATCTGCTCCGTCTGCAGCATCTCAATATCCGAGGCGCTGTAGAGCAGAATGGTTTTATCGGCGGTCTGTAGCTTAACGCGCAGCACCCGCGTGGTCTGCGGCTCCTGACCGGTCTCCACCACCCGCCAGACGCCGTAAAGCTGGTTATGGCTGTAGAGCGTCAGCTGGTTAGAAAAGTGCGTGAGCAGCGCTTTGCCGCGCGTCTCCAGATGCGTGACCTTCTCTCCGATAAGCCGGGACTCAAAGGGTTTTAACTGAGGGAAAGCAAACCACACGTCGGTGAGCGGTTTGCCTTTTATCGCCGCCTCCAGGCTATCCGCCGCGCGGCGGATCTCCGGTCCTTCTGGCATCATGACTCCTTATTTAGTGCGTCGCGCCGCCCACCACTTTGATGTCGTGCGCCTGACGCAGCGCCACGGCAATGGCAATCTCCAGCGCCTGCTTCAGGGTTTGCGTTGCCATGCTCGGAGCACCAGGATGCGCCGCCGCCTGCTCGGGCAGGTAAGGAATATGGATAAACCCGCCTTTCACCTCTGGCCGGTCGGCCAGCTTGTGCAGCACGCCATACATCACGTGGTTACAGACGAATGTGCCAGCCGTCTGCGAAACCGAAGCAGGAATACCGGCTTCGCGCAGCGCCTCTACCATGGCTTTGATCGGCAGCGTACTGAACCAGGCCGCCGGGCCGTCCGGCACGATGGCAACATCCACCGGCTGTTGCCCGCGGTTATCCGGGATGCGGGCGTCATCGACGTTGATCGCTACCCGCTCGACGGTCACATCCACGCGGCCCCCGGCCTGCCCTATTGCTAACACGACGGAGGGCTGAAGCGCGTCAATGGCCGCGTTCAGCACCTCCAGCGACTCGCCGAACACGCAGGGCAACTGCCGCGCCACCACGCGGGAGTCGTCAATAATCATCCCATCCAGCAGCTTCACCACTTCCCAGGACGGGTTAACGGTTTCGCCGCCAAAGGGCTCAAATCCCGTGATTAATACGGTTTGCATCATTTCTCCTTACAGGAACATCAGGAAGTAGAGCAGGAACACGTTGGCGATCAGCAGCAGTACCCCGGTCGGGACCTGTGCTTTGATGACCGCATTTTTATCGGGCAGCTCCAGCAGCGCGGCGGGCACGATGTTGAAGTTGGCCGCCATCGGCGTCATCAGAGTACCGCAGTAGCCGGAGAACATGCCAATCGCCGCCATCACCGCCGGGTTGCCGCCGTGTTGCAGCACCAGGATCGGAATGCCGATCCCCGCAGTGACAATCGGGAAGGCGGCAAAGGCGTTGCCCATCACCATGGTCAACAGCGCCATGCCCACAGCATAGACCACCACCGCGATAAACCGGCTGTCGACCGCCAGATAGGTCTGGGTGAGGTATGAAATCCCCTCCCCGACTCCGGCGGCAGTAAACAGCAGGCCAAGAGTGGCGAGGATCTGCGGCAAAATAAAGGCCCAGCCGATGGAGTCGAGCAGACGGCGCGCCTCCTGCAGGGGCTGATGCACTTTCTCATGGGTCATTTTGACCGCCATCGCCAGACCCACCAGCGAGCCGACGGTCATCGAGAACAGCGTCACCAGCGTCGAATGGTTACCTGGCCCGAACAGCGTCTCCTGCAGGCCCGGAATATGGTTAAACATCAGTACGCCCACGACCGTTACCACCGGAATGGCCAGCGCCGGTAAGAACAGGCGATTGCCCAGACGCTTCGCGCTGCTCTCGCGCTCTTCTGCCGTGCGTTGGTGATAGCTGCCCAGCCGCACGCCGCCAAAACCAGCGATCAGCGCCAGCCCGACCACCGCCACGCCCACCGCGATATGGACGGTGCGTTTGTCGCCCACCAGATCGTAAGTCCAGTTGCCGAGCAGGAACAGCAGGCCATAGATGCCCCAGAACAGCCCGGTGGTGATGCGTCGTGGGTTAGCTTTATCGCGAAACGACATCAGCGCCACGATGAGCAGGATCAGGCCTGCCAGCCAGTAGAGATAGCTTTGCTGGAAATTCATTTTGCTTCTCCCTGCACTTTAGCCAACTCACGCTGCAGATGCTTATCCAGGCGGTAAAGGCGGGCAGAGTGGATCGCAAAGGCGCAGAGCGCGGTTGGGATCCCCCACAGGGCGATATGCAGCGGTTCGGTCTGGATCCCGCCGGATTCAAGCATAAAGTTATGCATAAAGATAATGGCGCCAAAGGCGACAAAGATATCTTCGCCAAAGAACAGCCCGACGTTATCGGTGGCCGCCGACATCGCCCGCAGGCGATAGCGCACCGCCCCCGGCAGTTGGCCATATTGCTTCTCTGCTGCCCCTTCCGCCATCGGCGCCAGCAGCGGGCGCACCATCTGCGGATGGCCGCCGAGGCTGGTCAACCCCATCGCCGCGGTTGCTTCACGGACAAACAGATAGACGATCAGCAGACGACCGGCGGTGGCGCTGTGGATCTTCGCGATCCACGCCTGGGCCCGCTCTTTCAGGCCGTGACGCTCCAGCAGGCCGATAACCGCCAGCGGGATCAGCAGGATATACGGCAGGTTACGGGTATTGAGGAACCCTTCACCCAGTTTTTCCAGAATGGTGGCGATCGGCATCTGCGCCGCGAGGCCGGTGACGATCCCGGCGACAATGACCACCAGCACCGGGTTAAAGCGTAAGAGAAACCCGACCACAATCACCGCGATACCGATGAGTGGCCAGAGGGATAGCGTCTCTGCCATGTTAATGTTCCTTTGGTTGTGTTGTGTTTGCGGCCGTGCGTTACGCACTAATTTTTATATTATTTGCTTCAAATTCTGTGCGCAGGCGACGGGCAAAGGCCAGCGCGTGTTCTCCGTCTCCGTGGATGCATACCGTCTGCGCGTGTACGGTTGCCCATTCACCGGTAATACTCTTCACCCGGCTGTGCTGGATCATCTCCAGGGTTTGCGCCAGGGCCAGATCTTCATCCGCGATCAGTGCGCCGGCCTGGGTACGCGGCACCAGGCTGCCGTCAGCCTGATATCCGCGATCGGCAAACACTTCTTCCCGGGTAATCAGGCCATAGCGGGTGCCCGCGCGGATCAGCTCGCTCCCTGCCAGCCCCACCAGAATCAAATCCGGATCGACGGTAGAGATGGCCCGGGCGATGGCATCGGCCAGCTCGCGATCTTTTGCCGCCTGGTTATAGAGCATGCCGTGGGGTTTCACGTGATGCAGCTGCCCCCCTTCGGCGCGGACGATCGCCGCCAGGGCACCAATCTGGTACAGCATTTGCGCGTAGACCGTCTCCGGCGGCAGGGTCATGGCCGTGCGGCCAAAGTTTTCCCGATCCGGGAAGCTGGGGTGCGCCCCGATAGCGACCCCATTTTTCAGCGCCTCGCGCACGCAGGCCAGCATGGTCTGGGCATCGCCAGCGTGAAAACCGCAGGCGATGTTGGCTGACGTCACCAGCTGTAACAGCGCGGCATCACTGCCGCAGCCTTCGCCTAAATCGGCATTTAAATCAACCGCGATCATGCAACCTCCACGCCAGCTGTTCGATGTATTGCTTCTGTATGCGTCGCGCGTCGAGCGCCTCTTCCAGCGTACAGGGGACAAAGTGGATCGGCTGTCCGAGCGGGGCCTGTGCCAGGTGGTACATATCGGCCTCGATGATGCAGGCGATCCGCGGATAGCCCCCGGTGGTCTGCGCATCGTTCATCAGAACGATCGGCTGTCCGTTGTGCGGCACCTGAATTACGCCCGGCAGCAGGCCGTGCGACAGCATTTCACGCTCGGTAGTGCGCACCAGCTTCTGCCCCTGCAGGCGATAGCCCATACGGTTACTTTGTGGGCTGAGCTGCCACGGCAGACGCCAGAGCGCATCCTGCGAGGCTTTATCAAACTCGTGATACTCCGGCCCCGGCAGGGCACGCACGCGGTTATCCCACAGCAGCTGCTTTACGCCCTGCGCTTCAAGGAACTTGCGCCCGCCAGGCCGGACGGCCAGGCGATCGCCATCTTTCAGCAGGCGCCCTTCGTGGCCGCCGAGGCCCACCTTCAGATCGGTGCTGAGAGAGTTCATCACCGACGGCACGTCGATGCCGCCCGCAATGGCCAGATAGCTGCGCATGCCGCGGCGGGGACGATTCAGGGTGAGCTGTTGTCCGGCCTTCACCGGCAGACGCCAGCCGGTCCAGACCGCCGCGCCGTCGAGCCGGGCGTCGCAGCCCGCGCCGGTCAGGGCAAACCAGCCGTCCTGTTCAAATTCGAACGTACACTGCCCGAGAGTGATCTCCAGGGCGGCATCGTCCGGGTCGTTGCCCACCAGGATATTGCCAATCTGCAGGGCCGGTTTATCCAGCGCGCCGCAGTAGCTGATCCCAGACTGGCGAAAACCGATGCGCCCGCCGTCCTGCACCGAGGTATAGAGTCCTGCGCGAAGTATTTTTAGCATACCCCCTCCTTCTGCGGGATAAACCGCACGGTATCACCCGGTCGCAGCAGCACCGGCTCGTCACGATGTGGATCGAACAGCGGCAACGGGGTGTGCCCGATCAGCTGCCAGCCGCCCGGGGTGGCTAACGGGTAAATGCCGGTTTGCGCCCCGCCAATCCCCACCGAACCCGCCGGTACCTGCAGCCGGGGTTCATCCCGGCGCGGCGTTGCCAGCTGCTCGGGCAGCCCGCCCAGATAAGGGAAGCCCGGCTGAAAACCTAAGAACCAGACCACGTAATCTATGGACGAGTGCAGCTCCACGACCTGTTTCTGGCTCAACCCGGCGTGCCGGGCCACCTCGCCCAGATCGGGGCCCGCGGCGGTGCCATACACCACCGGAATTTCGATATAGCGTGACTCAGGATCCAGCGCCTCGCTCTCCTCCCACCAGCGCTGCAGACGCTCAATGGCATCCAGCGCCAGCGAGTGGGGATTACGCAACACCACGGTGATATTATTCATCCCGGGAATGGCTTCCACCACCTCAGGGATTTCACCCAGTCGCTGGGTTAAGCGCCAGATCCGTTTTTGCGTCGCCAGGGTGACCGGCGGCTCCAGTTCCAGCACCACGGCGGTTTCACCTAACAGATAACAACGAGCTCTCTGCACTTATACACCTCTCATCAGGCTGGATTAGGGATATCCACAAAGGTGACATCCAGGTCAGTGGTTTCCGTCAGCCATTCGCTGAGGGCACGAATGCCGCCGCGTTCCGTGGCATGGTGTCCTGCCGCATAGAAATGCAGCCCCTGCTCCCGGGCAGAGTGAATGGTCTGCTCTGACACTTCGCCGGTAATAAAAGCATCGACGCCAAAGCGCGCCGCGCTGTCGATAAAGCCCTGCCCGCCGCCGGTACACCAGGCGACGCGCTGTACTCTGTCCGGCCCGGTATCGCCGCTCCACAGCGGGCGACGTCCCAGACGGGCTTCAATCCACGATGCCAGCTCGAGACCCGGCACCGGCATAGAGAGCTCGCCCCAGGGCACCAGCGGCTCGATTTCACCCATGATGTTGATGCCGAGCAGCGCCGCCAGCTGGGCGTTATTTCCCAGCTCCGGATGGGCGTCCAGCGGCAGATGCCAGCCGTAGAGGTTGATGTCGTTTTCCAGCAGCGTTTTCAGGCGGTTGCGCTTCATACCGCGGATCACCGGAGATTCGCCTTTCCAGAAATAGCCGTGGTGAACAATCACCGCATCAGCTTGCTGGCGCACCGCTTCATCGATCAGCGCCTGGCTTGCGGTCACGCCGGTGACAATCTTCTGCACCTGCTCACGCCCTTCCACCTGCAGGCCGTTCGGCGCATAGTCGCTGAAGCTGCTGCTGTTCAGCTTGTCATTAATCAGTCTTTCCAGTTCACTGTTTTTCATTGTTGCTCCCTTATGCTTTACGAGCGGCTTCATACGCTGCCAGCGTGGCGACGCGTGCCTGTTTGTGATCGACAACCGGGCGCGGATAATCGAGGGTTATCCCCTGCTTGTCCGCCCAGGTCCAGGGGTCATGGAGGGCCTTGTCCGGCACGGTGGCCAGCTCCGGCAGCCAGCGGCGGATAAACACGCCGTCGGTATCGAACTTCTGCCCCTGGGTTGTCGGGTTAAAAATACGAAAATAGGGCGCGGCGTCGGTTCCGGTCGACGCCGCCCACTGCCAGCCGCCGTTGTTGGCCGCCAGGTCGCCATCGATCAGCTGCGACATAAAGTAACGTTCACCGGCTCGCCAGTCGATCAGCAGGTCTTTCACCAGGAAGCTGGCGGTAATCATCCGCAGGCGGTTGTGCATCCAGCCGGTTTCATTCAGCTGGCGCATGGCGGCATCGACGATCGGGTAGCCGGTCTGTCCATATTGCCAGGCCTTCTGCTGAACATCGTCAGACTGCCATTTCACGTTATCAGTCCAACGGATGAATGGTCGATATTTACATAAATCAGGGTGATACGTCATCAGATGACGATAAAACTCTCGCCAGATCAGCTCGTTGAGCCATACCGCGCCCGGGCCACCCTCCAGCGCCTGGGGCTGCTCGGCCAGCAATCTGTGCAGGCACTGACGGGGTGATAACACCCCCAACGCCAGACAGGCGGAGAGACGGCTGGTGCCTTCAATGGCCGGAAAATCACGCTGCGTCTCGTAGTTTCCTGCATCGTGCTGACAGAACTGGCGCAGCCGGGCAATCGCCTCTTTCTCGCTCGCCGGAAACAGGGCGGCATCGAACGCCTGCTGCGGATAGTCGAAATCCAGCCCCACCGGCGCGACCTTCTCGCCCTCGCGCGCGGCAGGCGCCGCCGCACAGTCGGGCAGCCCCTCTTTCAGCCGCCGCAGCCAGGCGTTTTTAAACGGCGTAAACACTTTGTACATCTCGTGATTGCCGGTCATCACGCTGCCGGGAGGGAGAATAACGCTGTCATCAAACCCCTGGCAGGTCACCTCCTCCAGCGAGCGCTCCAGCTGACGATCGCGCTGCTGCTCGTTCAGTTCGTATTGATAGTTGTAAAAAAGATGGGTGACCTCATGCTCGGCACAGAGCTGAATCACTTTCTCAGCCTGGGCCGCAAAATCAGCGACCTGGGCATACAGCAGCGGAATGCCTTTATCAGCCAGCTGCTGCTGTAGACCGTTGAGATGGGCGTGAAGAAATGCGGCCTGACGCGGTGCCATCGCGTGCTGTTGCCACTGTTGCGGCGTGGCGATGAAAAGCGCCAACACGCGGGCGTTTTTGTCGCGACAGGCGGCGGCAAGCGCCAGGTTGTCGTGGATGCGCAGATCGGCGCGAAACCAGACCAGATGGGTGGCCATAACACTCCAGAATTATCGTCTGTAACATCTCCAGGTCATCGAGGATACTTCGCTTTAACAAGTGTAGCCATAATGGAATAAAAAAGGCCGCCCTGATGGCGGCCTTAACGCTACTTGTCCTGCGTGAATAAGGTAAGGGCAACGAACACGGCTGGATCGTCACTTCTTACCACAAATACGCTGGCGACAATGAACGCGATACACAGATAGCGTTTCATTATGCGGTCCCTGCAAACTAACCGCTCCACCGTTCACCACCGGTGATAATCCGGCAGACACAAGTTCTGGAAGAACCTGATTTACGGTTGTGAATACACCTTTCCCGGGACCGGTGCCCATGTGCGAGATGGCGGAAAGGGACGACACATCATAGTCAACATCATGGGTCATATGCAGACCGCCACAGGCCTTTCAGAATTCATTTAGATTGCGCACATTTCTCCTGAGGGCGGTTAGGGATAAGATGGCGTTCTCTGGAAGAGCCTGGTAGCACCTCCCAACGGACCGCGAATCCCGAGGGATAAAAAAACCGCCACATTGCTGTGGCGGTTTTTTTATTGCTGCAGGTGCTGTGTGTAGTCTTTCTAAAATTTAATAAAAATCACAAGTGGCTTTTTCGGCCTGATCCATCCACACCGGTTTATCGCTGGTTTTAGCCCAGACGCGATGCAGATAGCTATAAAAACGAGCACGTTCTTTCCAGAAAAGCATCACTGGTAACGCCAGAACACCCGCCAGAACAGCGAAAGTGCGGCGAATAAAAACGATATGTGCCGGATATACTTTGTAAAATTCCATCATTTTCTCCCCTTTCTCTGGCCGGAAACCCTCTCCGGAAAAGTAAAACTGGTTATCTGAAGAAAATAGTAACGCTTTGGCTGTAATTTTACTACTCATCCGACCACTTTTTCTCATCCATTTAGTGAATATTTACACTCCACGCCGTAATTTAGTTACAGGAAAGTTAAATTTATACTAACCATTAGTTAAATTAGGGTCTTATCCCTCTTTATACTTTTTTTATACCTCCCCCTCTGATTTTTGCGAAATCTTTGCGACCGAAATTTTACGCTTTGCATCATTACTAATGTCACCCGGAGGTGAATTGTGAGTGCAGGTGTAATTGCGGGCATCGTGCTGGTGTTCCTGTTAATGGGGTATCTGATTTATGCCCTGTTGAACGCGGAGGCATTCTGATGGCCGCACAAGGATTTCTGCTTATTGCCGGCTTTCTGCTGGTGCTGTTGGTGCTCGCCCGACCGCTGGGGATGTGGCTGGCGCGGATGATTAACGGCCTGCCGCTACCCGGGGTGCAAGCCCTTGACGCAGGACTGCTGCGGCTGCTCGGGATCGGCACCACAGAAATGGGCTGGCGTCACTATCTGGGCGCGATCCTGCTGCTGAACGGGGTGGGTCTGGTCGCGCTGTTCGCCATGTTAATGCTGCAGGGTTATTTGCCGCTCAATCCACAGCAGCTGCCTGGGCTCTCCTGGCATCTGGCGCTGAACACCGCCGTCAGCTTCGTCAGCAATACCAACTGGCAGTCCTATGCCGGGGAGACCACCCTGAGCTATTTCAGCCAGATGGCGGGCCTGACGGTGCAAAACTTCCTCTCGGCGGCCAGCGGCATTGCGGTGATCTTCGCCCTCACCCGCGCCTTCGCCCGCCAGAATATCTCCACGCTGGGTAACGCCTGGGTCGATCTGACCCGCATCACCCTGTGGGTGTTACTGCCCCTGTCGCTGGTCATCGCGCTGCTATTTATTCAGCAGGGCGTGCTGCAAAACCTGCTGCCGTATCAGCCATTCACCTCGCTGGAGGGAGCCAAACAGCTGCTGCCGATGGGGCCGGTGGCTTCACAGGAGGCGATCAAAATGCTCGGCACCAACGGGGGCGGCTTCTTTAATGCCAACTCAGCTCATCCGTTTGAGAACCCGACGGCACTGACTAACGCCGTGCAGATGCTGGCGATCTTCCTGATCCCCACCGCGCTGTGTTTTGCCTTTGGCGATGCGGTGAGCGATCGCCGCCAGGGGCATGCGATCCTCTGGACCATGTCGATCATCTTTGCGATCTGCGCCGCGCTGGTGATGTGGGCGGAGTGGCAGGGCAACAGCCACTTTATGCTGCTGGGGGCAGACAGCAACAGCAATATGGAGGGCAAAGAGAGCCGCTTTGGCATTCTCGCCAGCAGCCTGTACGCCGTGGTCACCACCGCCGCCTCGTGTGGGGCAGTCAACGCCATGCATGACTCCTTCACCGCGCTGGGCGGGATGATCCCCCTGTGGCTGATGCAGATCGGTGAAGTGGTGTTTGGCGGCGTCGGTTCCGGCCTGTACGGCATGCTGCTGTTTGTGCTGCTGGCGGTGTTTATCGCCGGGCTGATGATTGGCCGCACCCCGGAATATCTGGGCAAGAAAATCGACGTGCGCGAGATGAAGCTGACTGCGCTGGCGATCCTCGTCACCCCGGCGCTGGTGCTGCTCGGCACCGCGCTGGCACTGATGACCGAGGCCGGGCGCAGCGGCATCTTCAACCCCGGGATCCACGGGTTCAGCGAAGTGCTGTACGCGGTCTCATCGGCGGCCAACAACAACGGCAGCGCCTTTGCGGGCCTGAGCGCCAACTCGCCGTTCTGGAACTGCCTGCTGGCGTTCTGCATGTTGATCGGACGCTTCGGGGTGATAGTGCCGGTGATGGCCATCGCCGGATCGCTGGTGAATAAGACCCGCCAGCCCGCCTCTGGCGGCACCTTACCAACCCACGGCGCGCTGTTCGTCGGCCTGCTGATCGGTACCGTCCTGCTGGTAGGCGCCCTCACCTTTATCCCCGCCCTCGCCTTAGGCCCGGTCGCGGAACATCTCTCTTTACGCTGATTTTGCGGAGTATTGGTCATGAGTCGTAAGCAACTGGCCCTGCTCGAACCCTCGCTGGTTCGTCAGGCGCTGATGGATGCGGTTAAAAAAGTCGACCCGCGCGTGCAGTGGCGCAACCCGGTGATGTTTATCGTCTGGCTGGGCAGCCTGCTGACCACCCTGCTGGCCCTTGCCATGGCGGGCGGATGGCTGGCAGGAAGCGCCAGCTTTACCGCGGCGATCAGCCTGTGGCTGTGGTTCACCGTGCTGTTTGCCAACGTCGCTGAGGCGCTGGCGGAAGGTCGCAGCAAAGCGCAGGCCAACAGCCTCAAAGGGGTGCAGAAAACGGCGTTCGCCCGCAAGCTGCGCGAAGCGAAATACGGTGCCGATACCGACAGGGTGCCGGCAGACACGCTGCGCAAAGGCGATATCGTGCTGGTGGAGGCCGGGGACATTATTCCCTGCGACGGGGAGGTCATTGAAGGGGGCGCCTCGGTGGATGAGAGCGCGATCACCGGCGAATCCGCACCGGTGATCCGTGAGTCCGGCGGCGATTTTGCCTCAGTCACCGGCGGGACGCGCATTCTCTCCGACTGGCTGGTGATCCAGTGCAGCGTTAACCCTGGCGAGACCTTCCTCGACCGGATGATCGCCATGGTAGAAGGCGCTCAGCGGCGGAAAACCCCGAACGAGATCGCCCTGACCATTCTGCTGGTGGCGCTGACCATCGTCTTCCTGCTGGCGACCACCACCCTGTGGCCCTTCTCGTCGTATGGCGGCACGGCGGTGAGCGTGACCGTGCTGGTTGCGCTGCTGGTCTGCCTGATCCCGACCACCATCGGCGGCCTGCTGTCGGCCATCGGCGTGGCGGGTATGAGCCGGATGCTGGCGGCCAACGTCATCGCCACCAGCGGCCGGGCAGTAGAGGCAGCGGGCGACGTCGACGTGCTGCTGCTGGATAAAACCGGCACCATCACCCTCGGCAACCGTCAGGCCTCTGAGTTCCTGCCCGCCCCGGGCGTGGATGAAAAAACCTTGGCCGACGCGGCTCAGCTGGCCTCGCTGGCGGATGAAACCCCGGAAGGCCGCAGCATCGTGATCCTCGCCAAGCAGCGCTTTAACCTGCGCCAGCGCGACGTCCAGAGCCTGCATGCCACCTTTGTGCCCTTTACGGCGCAGACGCGGATGAGCGGGATTAACATTCAGGACCGGCTGATCCGCAAAGGCTCGGTGGATGCCATTCGCCGTCATATCGCCGCCAACAACGGCCACTTCCCGCCGCAGGTTGATACCCTGGTGGAGAACGTCGCCCGTCAGGGTGCCACGCCGCTGGTGGTGGCCGAAGGCGCTACCGTGCTGGGGGTGATCGCCCTGAAGGACATCGTTAAAGGCGGCATCAAGGAACGTTTTGCCCAGCTGCGCAAAATGGGCATCAAAACGGTGATGATCACCGGGGATAACCGTCTGACCGCCGCCGCCATTGCCGCCGAAGCAGGGGTGGATGATTTCCTCTCCGAGGCGACGCCGGAGGCTAAACTGGCGCTGATCCGCCAGTATCAGGCCGAAGGGCGGCTGGTGGCGATGACCGGAGACGGCACCAACGACGCCCCGGCCCTCGCCCAGGCGGATGTCGCGGTGGCGATGAACTCCGGCACCCAGGCGGCAAAAGAGGCCGGGAATATGGTCGACCTCGACTCCAACCCGACCAAGCTGATTGAGGTGGTGCATATCGGCAAACAGATGCTGATGACCCGGGGCTCGCTGACCACCTTCAGTATTGCCAACGACGTGGCGAAATATTTCGCCATTATCCCGGCGGCGTTTGCGGCGACTTATCCGCAGCTGAACGCCCTCAACGTGATGCACCTGCACTCCCCCGCCTCGGCCATCCTGAGCGCGGTGATCTTTAACGCGCTGATCATTGTCTTTCTGATCCCGCTGGCGTTGAAGGGAGTGAGCTACAAGCCGCTCACCGCCGCCGCCATGCTGCGCCGCAATCTGTGGGTTTACGGTCTGGGTGGGCTGGTGGTGCCCTTTATCGGTATCAAGGCCATCGACCTGGTGCTCACCCTGTTCGGGCTGGTTTAAGAGGAAAATCAAATGGCTATGTTACGTCCCGCTATACTGTTGTTTATTCTGCTGGCCCTGATCACCGGCGGCGTCTACCCGCTGGTGACCACCGCGCTGGGCCAGTGGTGGTTTGCCGACCAGGCTAACGGTTCGCTTATCCGCCAGCAGGGGGAGATCCGCGGTTCACGCCTGATTGGGCAAGACTTTACCGGGGCGGGTTACTTTCACGGCCGTCCTTCCGCCACGGCGGAAAGCCCGTATAATCCGCTGGCCTCGGGCGGCAGCAACCTGGCGGGCAGCAACCCTGAGCTGGATAACGCCATTCGCGCCCGCGTAGCGGCACTACGCGTCGCCAATCCGCAGGCCAGCCAGGCGGTGCCGGTTGAGCTGGTGACCGCTTCGGCCAGCGGGCTGGACTACAGCCTGACGCCGCAGGCCGTCGCCTGGCAGATCCCGCGCGTGGCCCAGGCACGTCAGCTCACCTCCGCGCAGCTCAGCCAGCTGGTGGCTGAGCATACGCAAAAACCGCTGTTCAGCGCGATGGGCGGCGCGGTGGTCAATATTGTTGAATTAAATCTGGCGCTGGACGCACTAAGGAAAAACTAAATGATCGACGAGCCTCAGCGCCCGGACCCGGACAAACTGCTGGAGCAGGCTGCCGCACCCCATCGCGGCAAGCTGAAAATCTTCTTCGGCGCCTGTGCGGGGGTCGGCAAGACCTTCGCCATGCTCAGTGAAGCGCAGCGTCTGCGCGCCCAGGGGCTCGATATTCTGATCGGCGTGGCGGAGACCCACGGTCGCCAGGAGACCGCCGCCCTGCTGGCTGGCCTGGCAACCCAGCCGCCCCGGCGCATTCATCATCGCGGGCGTCTGGTAACGGAGTTCGATCTCGATGCCGCCCTCGCCCGCCGCCCGGCGCTGATCCTGATGGACGAGCTGGCGCACAGTAACGCCCCCGGTTCACGCCACCCGAAACGCTGGCAGGACGTTGAGGAGCTACTTGAGGCGGGCATCGATGTCTTTACCACTGTCAACGTCCAGCATCTGGAGAGCCTTAACGACGTGGTTAGCGGCGTCACCGGCATTCAGGTCCGGGAGACCGTCCCGGATCCGTTCTTCGACGCTGCGGATGAAGTGGTGCTGGTGGATCTGCCTCCGGACGATCTGCGCCAGCGCCTGCATGAAGGCAAGGTTTACATTGCCGGACAGGCCGAACGGGCAATCGAGCACTTCTTTCGTAAAGGCAATTTGATCGCCCTGCGCGAGCTGGCCCTGCGCCGCACCGCCGACCGGGTGGACGATCAGATGCGGGCCTGGCGCGACCATCAGGGCGAGGAGAAGGTGTGGCATACCCGCGATGCGATCCTGCTCTGTATCGGCCACGGCAGCGGCAATGAGAAGCTGGTGCGCACCGCCGCGCGTCTGGCGGCGAAGTTCGGCAGCGTCTGGCACGCCGTCTACGTCGAGACCCCGCAGCTGCACCGCCTGCCGGAGAACCAGCGCCGCGCCATTCTCAGCGCCCTGCGTCTGGCCCAGGAGCTGGGGGCCGAAACCGCTACCCTGGCGGAACAGGCGGAAGACAAAGCCATCCTGCGCTACGCCCGGGAGCATAACCTCGGCAAGATTGTCATCGGCAGACGGTCCCATCGCCGGTGGTTTAACAGGGACACCTTTGCCGACAAGCTGGCACAGCGCGCCCCCGACCTCGATCTGCTGATCGTCGCCCTCGACGACAAACCCGCTGCCCTGCCCGCCAGTACCCCGGATAACCGGACCTTCAGCGACAAATGGCGGATCCAGCTGCGCGGCTGTCTGGTGGCGGTGCTGCTCTGCGCCCTGATCACCTTTATCGCCAGTCAGTGGCTACCCGATTTTGACGCCGCCAACCTGGTGATGATCTACCTGCTTGGGGTGGTGGTCGTGGCGCTGTTTTACGGGCGCTGGCCTTCGGTGCTGGCGACGGTGATCAACGTGGTCAGCTTCGATCTCTTTTTCATCGCCCCGCGCGGCACCCTGGCGGTGTCGGACGTGCAGTACGTGCTCACCTTCGCCGTGATGCTGGCGGTGGGATTATTAATCGGCAACCTGACGGCGGGGGTGCGCTATCAGGCGCGGATCGCCCGCTACCGCGAGCAGCGCACCCGCCATCTGTACGAGATGTCTAAAGCGCTGGCGGTGGGCCGCACGCCGCAGGATATTGCCCACACCAGCCAGCAGTTTATCCACTCCACCTTTCACGCCCGCAGCCTGATCCTTGTGCCGGATCGCGAGGGTGCGCTGCGCCCGCTCTCCCCGGCCTCGGGCATGACGCCCTGGGATGAGGCCATTGTTCGCTGGAGCTTCGACAAGGGCCAGCCCGCCGGGGCGGGAACCGACACCCTGCCCGGGGTGCCGTATCTCATCCTGCCGCTGCAGCACCAGGGAGTGGCCATCGTCGAACCGTCCAACCTGCGTCAGCTGATGATCCCCGAGCAGCAGCGCCTGCTGGAGACCTTCACCCTGCTGGTCGCCAGCGCTCTCGAGCGGCTGGCACTGACTGCCAGCGAAGAGCAGGCGCGGCTAGCCAGCGAGCGGGAGAGCATTCGTAACTCCCTGCTGGCGGCCCTCTCCCACGATCTGCGCACGCCGCTGACGGTGCTGTTCGGCCAGTCGGAGATCCTGACCCTCGACCTGGCGGCAGAGGGCTCGCGCCACGCCCCCCAGGCCAGCGAGATCCGCCAGCACGTGCTGAATACTACCCGGCTGGTGAACAACCTGCTGGATATGGCGCGGATCCAGTCCGGTGGCTTTAACCTGAAAAAAGAGTGGCTGACCCTGGAAGAGGTGATCGGCAGCGCCCTGAAAACGCTGGAGCCGGGGCTCGGTGGTCGGCATATCGCGCTGGATATGTCAGATCCCCTGGCATTGATCCACGTGGACGGCCCGCTGTTCGAGCGGGTACTGATTAACCTGCTGGAGAACGCCGGCAAATACGCCGGTAGCAGAGCGCAAATCGGGATTCACGCCAGCGTCACCCCCGAACAGCTGCAGCTGGAGGTGTGGGATACCGGCCCCGGTATTCCGGTGGGTCAGGAACAGGCTATCTTTGATAAGTTCGCCCGTGGTAATAAGGAGTCGGCCATTCCCGGCGTGGGGCTGGGGCTGGCCATCTGCCAGGCGATTGTGGAGGTGCACGGTGGCACCATCACGGCCCATAACCGCCCCGAAGGCGGCGCCGGATTTTGTGTTACACTGCCGCGCGATACGCCCCCTGAACTGAATGAATTTCCAGAGGATTTGTGATTAACGTCCTGATTGTTGAAGATGAACTCGCCATCAGCCGTTTTCTACGCGCCGCGCTGGAAGGGGAAGGCCTGCGCGTACACGATGCCGGGACGCTGCAGCGGGGCCTGATTGAAGCCGCGACCCGTAAACCGGATCTGGTGATCCTCGATCTGGGTCTGCCGGACGGGGACGGCCTCGACTTTATCCGCGAAGTGCGCCAGTGGAGCCAGATGCCAATCATTGTGCTCTCGGCGCGTCTGGAAGAGACCGACAAAATCGCCGCGCTCGATGCCGGAGCTGACGACTATCTCAGCAAGCCGTTTGGCATTGGCGAACTGCAGGCACGTCTTCGCGTCGCCCTGCGCCGCCACGCGACCACCGCCCCCGTCGACCCGGTGTATAGCTTTTCCGATATACGCGTCGATCTGTCCTCACGGCGCATTCAGCGGGGTGAAGCGGAAATCCATCTGACGCCTATCGAATTCCGCCTGCTGGCGGTCCTGCTCAACAATCACGGCAAAGTGCTCACCCAGCGCCAGCTGTTAAGTCAGGTCTGGGGACCGAATGCAGTGGAGCATAGTCACTACCTGCGCATATATATGGGTCACCTTCGCCAGAAACTCGAGGTGGACCCCGCGCGCCCTCGCCATTTATTAACTGAAACCGGTATCGGTTATCGGTTTATGCTTTGAATAAGCATTCATTTTAATTTCACTTAAAAACAATACGCCGCGCATTTATATTTATAAAACAGACAATCGTCTGTTTATTTCTTTATTTCCCGCCATTTAACACACTAAAAATACAGTGTATTAACATAACACCTACAAAACAGCATTTTGATCTGCACGATAAGTAAAATGCGGGTATTTATTTTTTAAATGATCGCCTAATGTTGATCATCTTCACGGTTTACCACCCCTTTCCGGATAAAATGACCACGCTTTCAATTACTGAAAGGGAAAATGAAAATGGAAAACAACAATCGTTTCATGCCTCATATAAGACGGGTGACTCATATCATGAAGTTTGCCCATCGCAACTGCTTTGACTTTCATCTCTTCAACGCCCGGTAGTCCTTCGACTTCTGGCGTACTCGCTTACAGGCTTCCCTGAAAAGATCGCTTTTACAGTCAGTTGGCTGTGAACTCGTGCGCTCATCTCCCTTGATTCAGACACACCCGTAACCGGACGGACTGAATTTTATTGTGCAAAAAGCAATGTACTGATTTTTTATCAGCGGCCCGACTTTGCTTTTTTTCCGGCAACCAGCGATTTCTTTTTTATCAGAAATCGAAGGACCTCTATTACCTAAAATAAAGAGCGAAAGATGAAAACGTTAAAAATTGCCACCAGCCGTACCTGTCCACACTGCTTTACCACCAGCCGCGAAACGGTGGACGTGAACGACTCGGATTATATCGATGTCGCCGCAGTGGTACTGGCGGTCAGCGATATTGAAAATGGCACCATCGAAAAAATAGATGCGACGGGATTCAATATTCCCGTTTTTATTTCCACCCATAAAGAAGAGATTGTTCCGGCAGAGTATTTATCGCGGATTCAGGGCGTTTTTGAATGCGCCGATAACTGCAATGATTTCTACGGACGCCAGCTGGAAGCGGCCGCACAGAAGTACGAAACGCAGCTGCGCCCGCCGTTCTTCCGCGCGCTGGTGGATTACGTCGCGCAAGGCAACAGCGCCTTTGACTGCCCGGGGCATCAGGGCGGGCAGTTCTTCCGCCGTCATCCTGCGGGTAACCAGTTTGTCGATTTCTTTGGCGAGACGCTGTTCCGCTCCGACCTGTGCAATGCCGATGTGGCGATGGGCGATCTGCTGATCCACGAAGGCGCGCCGTGCATCGCCCAGCAGCATGCGGCGAAAGTCTTTAATGCGGATAAAACCTACTTCGTGCTGAACGGCACCTCCTCCTCCAACAAGGTGGTGCTTAACGCCCTGCTCACCCCGGGCGATCTGGTGCTGTTCGATCGTAATAACCACAAATCCAACCACCACGGTGCGCTGTTGCAGGCGGGGGCAACGCCGGTCTATCTGGAAACCGCGCGTAACCCGTACGGCTTTATCGGCGGTATCGATGCCCACTGCTTTGAAGAGGGCTATCTGCGCGAGCTGGTGTCAGAGGTGGCACCTGACCGCGCCCGTGACTCGCGTCCGTTCCGCCTGGCGGTGATCCAGCTCGGCACCTACGATGGCACCATCTATAACGCCCGTCAGGTGGTGGATAAGATTGGTCATCTGTGCGATTACATCCTGTTTGACTCAGCCTGGGTAGGCTACGAGCAGTTTATCCCGATGATGGCGGACTGCTCCCCGCTGCTGCTGGAGCTGAACGAGAACGACCCGGGGATCCTGGTCACCCAGTCGGTGCATAAACAGCAGGCGGGTTTCTCCCAGACCTCGCAGATCCACAAGAAAGACCGACACATTAAGGGCCAGCAGCGCTATGTCCCGCATAAACGCCTGAACAACGCCTTCATGATGCACGCCTCCACCAGCCCGTTCTATCCGCTGTTCGCCGCCCTGGATATCAACGCCCGGATGCATGAAGGACAAAGCGGCCGCAACATGTGGATGGACTGCGTGGTGAACGGCATCGAAGCGCGCAAGCTGATCCTGCAAAACTGCCAGTTTATTCGCCCGTTTGTGCCGGAAACGGTAGATGGCCGCCCGTGGGAAAGCGCCAGCACCGCCGACATTGCCACTAATCTGCGTTTCTTCCACTTCGTTCCGGGTGAGAACTGGCACGCCTTTGAAGGCTATGCCGAGCACCAGTACTTTATCGATCCGTGCAAACTGCTGCTGACCACTCCGGGGATCAACGCCCGCACCGGGGAGTATGAAGATTTCGGCGTCCCGGCCACCATTCTGGCTAATTTCCTGCGTGAAAATGGCATCGTCCCGGAAAAATGCGATCTCAACTCGATCCTGTTCCTGCTCACTCCGGCAGAGGACATGGGCAAACTGCAGCAACTGGTCGCCCAGCTGGTGCGCTTCGAGAAGCTGCTCCAGACCGATGCCCCGCTGAAAGAGGTGCTGCCGTCAATCTGTAAGCAGTACCCGGAACGCTACGCCGGTTACACCCTGCGCCAGATCTGCCTGGAGATGCATGAACTGTACGCCCGCCATAACGTGAAACAGCTCCAGAAAGAGATGTTCCGCAAGTCGCACTTCCCACGGGTGATGATGAACCCGCAGGAGGCCAACTTTGCCTACCTGCGCGGCGAGGTTGAGCTGGTCTCCCTGCGCGATGCGGAAGGCCGGATTGCCGCCGAAGGCGCTCTCCCTTACCCACCGGGCGTGCTGTGCGTAGTCCCGGGTGAAGTCTGGGGCGGCTCGGTGCTGCGCTACTTCGCGGCCCTCGAAGAGGGGATTAACCTGCTGCCGGGCTTTGCCCCGGAGCTGCAGGGTGTCTACGTCGAAGAGTGTGACGGACGCAAACAGGTTCGCTGCTACGTCATCAAAAAACCTGCCGCTCAACCTGCGCTGCTGAAAGGAGAGAAATTATGAGTAAATCCAACAAAATGGGGGTGGTGCAGCTCACCATTCTCACCATGGTCAACATGATGGGCTCCGGCATTATCATGCTGCCAACCAAGCTCGCGGAGGTGGGGACGATCTCGATCATCTCCTGGCTGGTCACGGCGGTGGGTTCGATGGCGCTGGCCTGGGCATTCGCCAAGTGCGGGATGTTCAGCCGCAAGTCAGGCGGGATGGGCGGCTATGCCGAATATGCCTTCGGTAAGTCGGGCAACTTTATGGCCAACTATACCTACGGCGTGTCGCTGCTGATCGCCAACGTCGCCATTGCGATTTCGGCGGTGGGTTACGGTACCGAGTTGTTCGGTGCCACGCTCAGCCCGGTACAAATCGGGCTGGCGACCATCGGCGTACTGTGGATCTGCACCATCGCCAACTTTGGCGGGGCGCGTATCACCGGGCAGCTCAGCAGTATTACCGTCTGGGGGGTGATCATCCCGGTGGTCGGGCTGTGCATCATCGGCTGGTTCTGGTTTAGCCCGACGCTGTACGCCAACTCCTGGAACCCGCACCATGTGCCGTTCTTCACCGCCGTTGGCTCCTCCATCGCCATGACGTTATGGGCTTTCCTCGGGCTGGAATCCGCCTGTGCTAACGCCGAAGTGGTGGAGAACCCGGAAAAGAACGTGCCGATTGCGGTGCTGGGCGGAACCCTGGGCGCGGCGGTAATCTATATCGTCTCCACTAACGTGATCGCCGGGATTGTGCCAAACATGGATCTGGCCAACTCTACCGCGCCGTTCGGGCTGGCCTTCGCGCAGATGTTCACCCCGGAAGTCGGGAAAGTGATCATGGGTCTGATGGTGATGTCGTGCTGCGGCTCTCTCCTCGGCTGGCAGTTCACCATCGCCCAGGTGTTTAAAACCTCGGCCGATGCGGGTTACTTCCCGAAAATCTTCTCCCGCGTCACCAAGTCAGAAGCCCCGGTACAGGGAATGCTGGCTATTGTTATCTTCCAGAGCGGTCTATCCCTGATGACCATCAGCCCGTCGCTGAACAGCCAGTTCAACGTACTGGTTAACCTGGCGGTGGTGACCAATATCATCCCGTACATCCTGTCGATGGCGGCGCTGGTGATTATTCAGAAGGTGGCGAAAGTCGATCCAGGCAAAGCGAAGGTGGCCAATATTGTGGCGCTGGTGGGGGCGATTTACAGCTTCTATGCGCTCTACTCTTCCGGTCAGGAAGCGATGCTGTACGGGGCGATGGTGACCTTTATGGGCTGGACGCTCTACGGCCTGGTGTCACCGCGCTTTGAGCTAAAAAATAAACTGAGCTGATAAAAAACGGCAACCCCAGGGTTGCCGTTTTAATTTCCAGGCCGGGCAAACGCAGTGCCGCCCGGCACACCTACCGCACTTATGCGTTCTTCAATACTTCACTCACAATCTCCACCGCTTCTTTCTCAATCAGCTGACGGTGCTCGTCGCCGAGGAAGCTTTCACAGTAGATTTTGTACGCATCTTCGGTACCGGATGGACGCGCTGCGAACCAGCCGTTCTCGGTCATCACCTTCAGGCCGCCAATCGACGCGCCGTTACCCGGTGCTGCCGTCAGACGGGCGGTGATCGGATCGCCTGCCAGGGTGCTGGCGCTGACCATTTCTGGTGACAGCTTAGACAGCGCCGCTTTCTGTGCCGAAGTAGCAGAAGCCTGCAGACGGTTGTAGCTCGGGGCACCGAAACGGGCTGCCAGCTCGTTGTAGTGCTCCTGCGGGTTCTTACCGGTGACGGCAGTGATTTCCGCCGCCAGCAGGCACATGATGATGCCGTCTTTGTCGGTAGACCACGGCGTACCGTTGAAGCGCAGGAAGGAAGCCCCCGCGCTCTCTTCGCCGCCAAAGCCGAAGCTACCGTCGAACAGACCGTCAACAAACCACTTGAAGCCCACCGGCACTTCCACCAGCTTGCGGCCCAGATCGTTAACCACGCGGTCGATCATGGCGGAGGAGACCAGGGTTTTACCCACGGCAACCTCTGCGCCCCACTGCGGACGATGCTGGAACAGGTAGTTGATCGCGACCGACAGATAGTGGTTCGGGTTCATCAGGCCCGCCGGGGTGACGATGCCGTGACGGTCGTAATCCGGGTCGTTGGCGAAGGCGAGGTCAAACTTGTCACGCAGCGCCAGCAGGCCGGCCATCGCGCACTCGGAGGAGCAGTCCATGCGGATCGCGCCGTCTTTATCGAGGTGCATAAAGCGGAAGGTCTGATCGACGTGATCGTTGACGATGGTCAGATCCAGCTTGTAGTGCTCGGCAATACGTTTCCAGTATTCGATACCGGAACCACCGAGCGGGTCGACGCCCAGCTTCAGACCGGCTTTCTGGATCGCCGCCATATCGACGATATCCGCCAGCCCTTCGACGAACGGCTGCACCAGATCCTGCTCTTTCACGTGGCCGGAGGCCATCGCCTCGTCCAGCGAAATGCGCTTCACGCCTTTCAGGCCGTCGGCCAGCAGGGCGTTGGCACGATCTTCCACCACTTTGGTGACGTTGGTGTCAGCCGGGCCACCATTTGGTGGGTTGTATTTAATGCCGCCATCTTCCGGCGGGTTGTGGGATGGCGTGATCACAATACCATCCGCCTGCGCGCCGCCTTTCTGGTTATGCACCAGAATGGCATTAGAGACCGCAGGAGTTGGCGTATAGCCGTTGTTTTCCTGAATCACGACGTCCACGCCGTTGGCCGCCAGCACTTCCAGCACGGAAATAAAGGCGGGCTCTGACAGGGCGTGGGTATCTTTACCGACGTAGCACGGACCGGTGATGCCATTTTTGGCACGCTCTTCCGCGATGGCCTGAGCAATGGCCAGAATATGCGGCTCGTTAAAGCTGTGGCGTACCGCACTGCCGCGGTGCCCGGATGTACCAAACTTCACTGCGTGTTCTGCGTTACCCACTTCCGGCTTCAGCACGTAGTACTGCGCGGTAAGCTGGGCGACGTTAATCAAATCGCTCTGTTGTGCAGGTTGACCCGCACGATTGTGATTTGCCATTGCCTGGTCCTTCTGATGCAAGGGTTAGATAGTGCCGCAAACCTTATCAGTCAATTCCGCCGGGAACTGCATGGATTGCATGATGTGTTCGATCATGCTGCGCTTGCGTCCGGTGTTGGTATTGGTGATCACCCAGTACGGCGTACCAGGCAGGTGCTTGGGCTTAGTTTGATTGCCATTCTGTAACAGCGTTTGCTCGTCAGCCGCGAAATAGACGCGGGTACGACCGTGGAGAGACTCCGTCGCGTCGGCAAATGCGTTGTTATCCAGTGAATAGAGTGTAGTCAGCACCAGCATAAAGCGGTTAACTGCTTTCTTCTGCTCAGCGTATTCGTCAGAGAGCAGCAATTCGCGCATCGCACGCACTTTGTCTTTGACCGGTGACAGCGGCTTTTCCTGCGCGACAGCAGCGGGCTGGCGCGTTTCTTTGATGGCCGGAGCGGCAGACTGCGAGGCGGCGATTTTCAGCATGCGCCGTAAAATGTCGGACGCGCTCTCACCAATGTGCCGCGTCTGGCTGGCGATATACTGATAAAGCTCGTCATCAACTTCGATTGTTTTCATCTTAATCCAGTGCGATATCTTATCTGAATACAAGTCGTTGGGAGTATAAGGTCAAAACCCAACAGCGGATAGCGTCAAGCCAGAATGGCGGCAAAAGTCAGAATTAACTGTTTCCTTGCAGCCGGGCGGCAGAATGGTCAACATGATACCCTAACCTGACATACGTAAAAAAAGAACTTTGCCATGAAATTGAATACCCGAGCGCAATCTGCACAATCGCCGCACAATAATTCTCCCATCGTCCTGGTGCATGGCCTGTTTGGCAGCCTGGATAACCTTGGCGTGCTGGCACGGGATCTGGTGACCGACCACGCGCTGCTGCAGGTGGACATGCGTAACCACGGTCTGTCGCCGCGCTCGCCGCAGATGACCTACGCCGATATGGCTCAGGATCTGCTGGATACGCTGGATGAACATAAGATTGAAAAGGCGATCCTGGTCGGTCACTCAATGGGCGGCAAAGCGGTGATGGCGCTGACGGCGCTCGCACCAGAGCGGATTGCCGGCCTGGTGGCGATCGACGTCGCCCCGGTGAATTATAAAGTGCGTCGCCACGATGAGATCTTCGCCGCCATTAACGCCGTCACCGACGCAGGCGTCAGCACCCGCCAGCAGGCCGCGGCGCTGATGCGTGAACATCTGGACGAAGAAGGTGTGGTGCAGTTCCTGCTGAAATCCTTCGTCGACGGCGAGTGGCGCTTCAACGTGCCGGTTCTCTGGGATCAGTATGACCAGATTGTCGGCTGGCAGCCGGTACCGGCGTGGCCGCACTCTACCCTGTTCATCACTGGCGGCAATTCCCCCTATGTCACCGAAGCGTACCGCGATGCGCTGCTGGCGCAATTCCCTCAGGCCAAAGCGCATGTCATTGCCGGGGCCGGGCACTGGGTCCATGCCGAAAAACCAGACGCGGTGCTGCGCGCTATCCGCCGTTACCTCGCTGACATCAATAATTGATTAAAAAGAGAGCGACTGGTCGCCTGCGGGCCTCCAGTCGTTGGCGTGCCGTTTTCGGTGATGTATGATGGCGCGCTTATCGCCCGGGCATTAGCAGGGTGTCTTGTTTCCCCCGAAGTCTCAGAATCATGGCCAAAGAACACACGGACCGCACGACAATAGATCTGTTCGCGAATGAGCGTCGCCCGGGACGACCGAAAACCAATCCGCTTTCGCGTGATGAACAGCTGCGCATTAATAAGCGCAATCAGCTTAAACGCGATAAAAGTCGTGGGCTTAAACGCGTCGAGCTGAAACTGAATGCTGAAGCCGTCGATGCGCTGAACGAGCTGGCAAATGCCCGTGAGATCAGCCGCAGTGAGCTTATCGAAGAGATGCTGATTGCGCAGCTCGGGAAATGGCACGGCAAAGCGTAAGTCAGAAAACTCCCCTTCTTGTTGCTTTCATGTAGCACAGAGTGCAGTCCTGCGTGATAGCAGTTTCCGCAGGCTTCTCTGTTCTGCTATGATTGCCCTTATCCGTGGCTAAATTGCGCCACCATACCATTAAGTATCAAGAGGTTATTTTACTCATGGCAATCATCGGCATTTTTTTCGGCAGCGACACGGGTAACACCGAAAATATCGCAAAAAACATTCAAAAACAGTTAGGTAAAGACGTTGCCGATGTGCATGACATTGCGAAAAGCAGCAAAGAAGATATCGAAGGTTACGATATTCTGCTGCTGGGCATCCCGACCTGGTATTACGGTGAAGCGCAGTGTGACTGGGACGATTTCTTCCCGTCTCTGGAAGAGATCGACTTTAACGGCAAGCTGGTTGCCCTGTTCGGCTGTGGCGATCAGGAAGACTACGCCGAGTACTTCTGTGATGCCCTCGGCACCATTCGCGACATCATTGAGCCACGCGGCGCGGTGATTGTAGGCCACTGGCCAACTGCCGGTTACCACTTCGAGGCCTCTAAAGGTCTGGCCGATGATAATTACTTCGTGGGCCTCGCCATTGACGAAGATCGCCAGCCGGAACTGACCGCTGAACGCGTCGACAAATGGGTAAAACAGATTCGCGAAGAGCTGCACCTCGACGACATCCTTAATGCCTGATGATGTCGCGGCGCAACGCTAAAGTTGCGCCGCATTGATAGGTAATACCAATCAAAATAATTGCTACAAATTTTTAACTTTTGCTGCCATACCTGTACAATGATCCAGGAGTAAACGGGGAACCTTGTAACAACTTTGTTGGCGGTACCACGTTTTTATAAGCATACTTTACTTGAGACTTGCAGTTTTCATTACGTCATGGCAGTTCTATAATGAGACGCATTATCCCAGGTGCATTTTCTGTCACTTCTTCTTTAGAAGTGAATCGTTTAGCAACAGGACAGATTCCGCATGACTGACAACAATACCGCATTAAAGAAGGCCGGACTGAAAGTCACGCTTCCACGGTTAAAAATCCTGGAAGTGCTTCAGGGTCCGGATAACCATCATGTCAGTGCGGAAGACTTATACAAGCGTCTGATCGACATGGGCGAAGAGATTGGTTTGGCTACCGTTTACCGTGTACTGAACCAGTTCGACGATGCAGGCATCGTTACGCGTCATAATTTCGAAGGCGGTAAATCCGTGTTTGAACTGACGCAGCAGCATCACCACGATCACCTGATTTGCCTCGACTGCGGCAAAGTGATCGAATTCAGCGATGATTCCATCGAATTACGTCAGCGCGAAATTGCCGCACGTCATGGCATTCGTCTGACCAACCACAGTCTGTACCTGTACGGCCACTGTGCCGAAGGCGACTGCCGCGAAGATGACCACGCGCACGACACGAAATAATCTTTGCACTGATTCTGAGCCAACCTGACGGTTGGCTTTTTTTTTGCCTTTTACAGGCAAAAAAAAAGCCCGGTGGCGCTACGCTTACGCGGGCCTACGGGCTGTGGGTGTGGCAAACAGCAGATTACTTCGCGTTGTTGTTGCTACGAATTTCCTGCCAAATCTTATCGCAGTTTTTGGTCACATCCTGATTGTTACCCGTTTTTCGCGCCTGAATACAGGCCTGGTAATCCGCCACCCGGACGGTTTCCTGAGTCGCAAACTGCTCGTGCGCCTTCTCCTGACGCAGCACGTTCAGCACGCTCTGGCAGGCTTCGATCTTCTCTGGTGACCCTTCAGCGGTATTGATGCACGCGCTGTAAGCCTCTTTCAGGCGGGTGTCTTCTTTCTGGGTCTGGGGTTGTGCGCAGGCGGCCAGTCCTGATGCCAGCACCGCGACCAGTACGATTTTTTTCAACATAGCGGTCTCCAGTCAGGCGGGGATCGTCCCCGCCCGGCTTGTCATCAGAAGATGGTGAACGGGGCGATAACCATAAACTTCACGTCACGCTCATCCTGGAAGATGTTGCCGTAACCGCCGCCGTAGCTTGGGATATCGGAGTGGTTGTCATACTGCGTGAAGTGCAGTTTGAACATGGTCCCTTTCGCGCGGCCGTCCTGCAGGGTGTAGATCGCATCCAGGCTGTAGGCAGATTCCTTGATCTTGTTGGAGGCGATATCTTCACGCTGACCGGCGCTGTTGATTAACCAGTCTGCCGGTTTCGCATCCCAGGCGTAGACGTAAGACGCGCCGACGCTCCAGCCCGCCAGGTTCCAGTTGCTCAGGTCATACATGGCACCGAAGAAGACCGCTTTTTCGCCGTTGGCGTTAAAGTCGGAGCGGTTATCCCACCACACGTCCAGACGCCCGTTGGAAGAGGCGTAGGTTGGGGTCATACGCTGCAGGAAGTAACCCTGCTGCCCTTCCGCCTTGACGTAAGTCCCTTCCAGACGTAAATCGACCTGGCCGACCTTGTAGCCCAGCGTCAGCGCCTGCAGCCATGCCGTACCGTCGTAGATATCGTTCACGGTGCCGCTGTCGGCTTTATCACGCGTGCCGTAGAACTGATAGCTGGTAGAGAGCGGGCCGCCGACGATATCCAGCTTGTAGCTCGCTTTGGCAAAATACTGATCGATGAAGCCTTCAGCCTGACCAAAGGCGGCTTCCAGAATCAGGTTATTTTTGAAATCGTACTTCGCGCCGAAGGAGTGGAGATAGTCGACGCGGGTTTTTCTGTCATTCTGATAGAACTTGTCCATCTCGAGATGCCACGGCGCCTTGTACTCGTTGGTCCACATGTACGAGAAACTCAACGCACCGCTATCGCCGTAGTCAAAGTTGGCCCCGGCTTCGGCACCCTGATAGGTACCCGGCATAAAGCTCCAGTGCGGCGCTAACAGAGTTTGACCGGTTGGCTGCAGCCAGCCACCGCGCGCCCATACCGGACCGTATTTAAATTTTGCCGCCGCTTTATACAGGCTGATCCCGCTCTTATCGCCGGACCAGTCCTCTTTATAGGCTTTGTTGCTGGAGGAGAAGGCAATTTCGTTCGGGTGGCCGCTGTCGCCGTTTTCCGCCATTTCGATAGCCGTGAACGCAGCCAGATCGAGGCCGAACATGTCAGCGGCATAGCCGGACTGGAAATCAAGGTTGGCGTTCCAGGTGGAGTGAGCGAGGTTAGTTTTGTATTTGTCTGACTCGACATCTTTGCGGTCACGTTCACGCTGCCAGTAATAGACACCGCCCGTGAGGGTTGAATCATCGATAAAACCTTCGGCCTGGGCTTTCGGAGAAACCATCCAGCCTGACATTGCTGTAACACCGGCAATAGCCAGCGCAAGCGCACTACGTTTGCCACTAAACGTACGCATAATTAATCCTCTTTGACGTATTTAAAGCGCCTTAAACGGCGAAAAACAAAAAAATAAAAAGTGGAGGCAACCGGAAATACCCGCTTACATCTCCTGTCCTTAGACTATTTTTCGCGACGCGAATTATCAATGCTTTTCAGCGATCAAAAGTCAGGATTATGACAAAGCGCACATATTTGGTTGCGGTTTGTAACAAAGGAAACAGGGAAGAATATTTATTTAAAATAATGTGCAGAATGAGCGATTTATTTTTAATAAATAAAGGTTAATTACTTTAAGCGGTAGCAATAGCGGTTAATTTGCGAAAAAGAAGAGAAAGCGAACCGTTTTAAGAAACAGAATTAATTCGCAACGCGAAGATTTAAAGGGTTAAGAGTGCGATCGCCAGGCAAAAAAAACGCCGCAGTGCGCGGCGTTTTTTAAAAGGAGAAAGGGATTACTCGCCCGCTTTCGCCCAGGTATCACGCAGACCGACGGTACGGTTAAATACCAGTTTGTCAGCGGTCGCATAGCGACTGTCGAGACAGAAGTAGCCTTCGCGCTCGAACTGATATGCGTGACCGGCAACGGCGGCTTTAAGGGATGGCTCGGCAAAGCCCTGCTTGATCACCAGCGAATCCTGGTTAATCACTTCCAGGAAATCCTCTGCCGCACCCGGGTTTGGCACGCTGAACAGACGATCGTACAGGCGGATTTCAACCGGCAGCGCATATGCCGCGCTCACCCAGTGGATCACACCCTTCACCTTGCGACCGTCGGCCGGATCCTTGCTCAGGGTCTCGGCATCGTAGGTGCAGAAGATGGTGGTGATATTGCCTTCAGCGTCTTTCTCGACGCGCTCGGCTTTGATCACGTAGGCATTACGCAGGCGCACTTCTTTGCCCATCACCAGACGCTTGTACTGCTTGTTGGCTTCTTCACGGAAATCGGCACGGTCGATCCAGATCTCGCCGCTGAACGGCACGTCACGGCTGCCCATCTCCGGTTTGCTCGGATGATTCGGCATGGTCACCAGCTCGCTTTCACCCTGCGGGTAGTTTTCGATAACCAGTTTCACCGGATCGATAACCGCCATAGCGCGCGGCGCATTGTCGTTCAGATCTTCGCGGATACAGGACTCCAGCGACGCCATCTCGATGGTGTTGTCCTGCTTGGTCACGCCGATGCGTTTGCAGAACTCACGGATGGAGGCGGCGGTATAGCCACGACGACGCAGACCGGAGATGGTCGGCATACGTGGATCATCCCAGCCTTCAACGTGCTTGTCGGTCACCAGCAGGTTCAGCTTACGCTTGGACATCACGGTGTATTCCAGATTCAGACGAGAGAACTCGTACTGACGCGGATGCACCGGAATGGAGATGTTATCCAGCACCCAGTCATACAGGCGACGGTTGTCCTGGAACTCCAGGGTACAGAGCGAGTGCGTAATGCCTTCCAGCGCATCGCTGATGCAGTGGGTGAAGTCGTACATCGGGTAGATGCACCACTTGCTGCCGGTCTGGTGGTGATCGGCAAACTTAATGCGGTACAGCACCGGGTCGCGCATCACGATAAACGGTGAGGCCATGTCGATTTTGGCACGCAGACAGGCTTTCCCCTCTTCGAAGCCACCGGCACGCATTTTTTCAAACAGCGCCAGGTTCTCTTCCACGCTGCGATCGCGGAACGGGCTGTTTTTGCCCGGTGCGGTCAGCGAACCGCGGTATTCGCGAATTTCGTCAGCGGAAAGCTCGTCAACGTAGGCCAGGCCTTTGTTGATCAGCTCAACGGCGTAGGCGTACAGCTGATCAAAATAGTCAGAGGAGTAGCAGATGTCGCCAGACCAGTTGAAGCCCAACCATTGCACGTCGTTCTTAATGGACTCTACGTATTCGATATCTTCTTTCACCGGGTTGGTGTCATCGAAACGCAGGTTGCATTGACCCTGATAGTCCTGCGCGATGCCGAAGTTCAGGCAGATCGATTTCGCATGACCAATGTGCAGGTAGCCGTTCGGCTCCGGCGGGAAACGGGTATGAACTGTGGTGTGCTTACCGGTGGCCAGATCTTCATCAATGATCTGACGGATAAAGTTGCTCGGGCGGGCTTCAGCCTCACTCATCGTGGATTCCTCAAAGCGTAAACGACATATAACGGCATATGATCTTATAAGCCGGGCGTAGTGACAACCTTTAGTTACGCAAAAAAAGGTCTCTGAAGAGAATTATCGGGGCGATTGCTGTAAAAAAAAGCGGCGGGGATATCCCCGCCGCTCAGGCACTAACGCTGACTCAGGAGCACTTATTTGCCTTTAATTTCATACAGAGGTGTCTGACCGGCAACAACCTGACCCTGCGCCTTGATGACCAGGCCACTGAAGTCGTCGATATTGCTGCAGACAACCGGGCTGATCATGGAGCGTGCATTGGCGTTCAGGTAATCGAGATCCATTTCCAGAATCGGCTGACCGGCAACCACTTCTGCACCCTCTTCCACCAGGCGTTTAAAGCCCTGGCCACCCAGCGCAACGGTATCGATACCCATATGGACAACGATCTCCGCGCCTTTCTCTGTTTCCAGGCAGAACGCGTGGTTGGTGTTGAAGATCTTGACGATAGTTCCGGCTGCCGGAGAGACCACGGTTTTATCCGTTGGTTTCACCGCCACGCCATCACCCACAGCTTTGCTGGCGAAGGCTTCGTCAGGCACCTGCTCCAGAGCAACCACTTCACCGGTTACTGGCGAAACCAGCGCAGCGATGGTGGTGGCATTGGCAACGGCCTGCGGCTTAACGGCAGCAGCAGGTGCAGTAGCGGGTGCTGGTGCAGCTGCAGCTGCAGCAACCGGACCAGTAGTTTTCATTGCGTTAGCAATTTTTTCAGCCACAAAGCCGACGATAATTTGCACGCTGGTTTTGTTCAGGCGGATCACGCCAGACGCACCCAGGCGTTTCGCCATCGCTTCGTTAACCAGAGAAGAGTCTTTCACGTTCAGACGCAGACGGGTGATGCAGGCATCAATACCGGTCAGGTTGTCGGAACCGCCGACTGCCGCGATGTACTGACGCGCCAGACCGGAAACGTCTTCCGTCGCGGTGCCGCTCACGTTCACGTCCTGACCATCCGCTTCGCTACCGGCAACCGCCAGCTCGCGACCCGGGGTCATCAGGTTGAATTTGGTGATGGTGAAGCGGAACACCACGTAGTAGATCACGAAGAACGCCAGACCCTGCAGGATCAGCATGTACCAGTGAACCGCCAGCGGGTTACGGGACGACAGCACCATATCCACCAGACCCGCACTAAAGCCGAAGCCGGCAATCCACTGCATGCTTGCAGCGATGAACACGGAGATACCGGTCAGCACGGCGTGGATCACGTACAGTACGGGCGCAACGAACATGAAGGAGAATTCCAGCGGCTCGGTGATACCAGTGAAGAAGGCCGCGAATGCGCCCGCCATCATGATACCCAGCACTTTCGCTTTGTTCTCTGGACGCGCGCAGTGGTAGATAGCCAGCGCAGCACCCGGCAGACCGAACATCATAATCGGGAAGAAGCCCGCCTGATAACGACCGGTGATACCGACAACCGCTTTACCTGCTTCGATGGACTGTGCACCGCCGAGGAAGTTAGGGATATCGTTAATGCCCGCAACGTCAAACCAGAACACGGAGTTCAGCGCGTGGTGCAGACCGACCGGGATCAGCAGACGGTTGAAGAAGGCATACACGCCCGCACCGACGGAACCCAGTTTCTGGATGTGCTCACCGAAGTTCACCAGACCGTCGAAGATCACCGGCCAGATGTACATCAGGATGAAAGCGACAACGATCATCACGAAGGAGGTCAGGATCGGCACCAGACGACGACCGCTGAAGAAGGAGAGTGCTTTTGGCAACTCAACGCTACTGAAGCGGTTGTACAGTTCAGCGGAGATGATACCCACCAGGATACCCACGAACTGGTTGCTGATCTTACCAAAGGCTGCCGGAACCTGGTCCGCAGGGATCTTCTGGATCATGGAAACCGCAGCCGGGGAGCAGAGCGTGGTCAACACAAGGAAGCCCACAAAACCGGTCAGTGCCGCAGCACCGTCTTTATCTTTGGACATACCATAAGCCACACCAATGGCAAACAGTACGGACATGTTATCGATAATGGCAGAACCAGACTTAATGAAGAACGCCGCTAACGCGTTGTCTCCACCCCAACCCACCGGGTCAATCCAGTAACCGACACCCATCAGAATTGCTGCCGCTGGCAGCGTGGCGACCGGCACCATTAAGGCGCGGCCAACCTTTTGTAAATAACCTAGAATACTCAATTTGCTTCCCCCTATGAGACCCCGTTAACGGTGTATTCTCAGCTGTGTTTTTATTGTGTCACTAACTTATATATACAGTTGATGATTCACTGGCTTTCTGAGTGTGTGGAAAATTAATTCGTATCGCAAATTAAACGCGTATTTTTTGTGAGTTTTGTCACCAAATATTGTTTATCACCCTCCCCTGCACTGGCAAACTGCCAAAACTTATTTTATGATACGAAAAATCAAGACAGATTGCCCCCTCTCGGTGTGAACCAGGTTAGTCTTAATCATACCCGGACAAGCAATCCGCCCACTTTTATGAAAACTTCAGAGGTGAATAATGAGACTGATCCCCCTGGCAACTGCAGAACAAGTCGGTAAATGGGCTGCCCGCCATATCGTAAACCGTATCAATGCGTTCAAACCCACTGCCGATCGTCCTTTTGTACTGGGTCTGCCAACCGGTGGTACACCTCTTACCGCCTATAAAGCACTGGTTGAGATGCATAAAGCGGGCCAGGTAAGTTTCGAACACGTTGTCACCTTCAACATGGACGAGTACGTTGGTCTGCCAAAAGATCATCCGGAAAGCTACCATAGCTTCATGCACCGTAATTTCTTTGATCACATTGATATTCAGCCGGGAAATATTAACCTGCTGGACGGCAATGCACCGGATATCGACGCTGAATGCCGTCATTATGAAGAAAAAATCCGCGCTTACGGCAAAATTCACCTGTTCATGGGTGGTGTAGGCAACGATGGCCATATCGCGTTTAACGAACCGGCCTCTTCTCTGGCGTCCCGTACCCGTATCAAAACCCTCACCCATGACACCCGTGTGGCAAACTCCCGTTTCTTTGATGGCGACGTAAACCAGGTGCCAAAATACGCCCTGACCGTTGGCGTGGGTACCCTGCTGGACGCGGAAGAAGTGATGATTCTGGTGCTGGGCAGCGTGAAAGCGCAGGCGCTGCAGGCCGCGGTTGAAGGCAACGTTAACCACATGTGGACCATCAGCTGCCTGCAGCTGCATCCAAAAGCGGTGGTGGTGTGCGATGAGCCGTCCACGATGGAACTGAAAGTGAAGACGCTGAAATATTTCAACGAATTAGAAGCAGAAAACATCAAAGGTCTGTAATGTAACGCCGCCTCTGTTCGCAGAGGCGGGATGCTATTTTTATACCGGGGGTCTTTATGTACGCTTTAACCCACGGTCGGATTTATACCGGCCATGAAATTCTGGATGACCATGCGATTGTGATCGCAAATGGCCTGATTGAACGTGTCTGCCCACTGGCCGAACTGCCGGCGGATATAGAACAACGCTCGCTCAATGGGGCAATCCTCTCCCCCGGTTTTATCGACGTACAGCTTAACGGCTGTGGCGGCGTGCAGTTCAATGATACAGCGGAAGCCGTCACGGTTGAGACGCTGGAGATTATGCAGCGCGCCAACGAAAAATCGGGCTGCACCAGCTACCTCCCGACGCTGATCACCACCAGCGACGATCTGATGAAACAGGGCATTCGCGTAATGCGTGAATACCTGGCGAAGTACCCGCACCAGGCGCTGGGTCTGCACCTTGAAGGGCCGTGGCTGAATATCGTTAAGAAAGGCACCCATAACCCGAGCTTTGTGCGTAAACCTGATGACGAGCTGGTCGATTTTATGTGTGCCAACGCGGATGTGATCACCAAAGTGACTCTGGCACCAGAGATGGTTGACCCGGAAGTGATTCGCAAGCTGGCGGGCGCGGGAATTGTGGTCTCTGCCGGGCACTCTAACGCCACGCTGAAAGAGGCCAAAGTGGGCTTCCGCGCCGGTATCACCTTCGCCACCCATCTTTATAACGCCATGCCGTATATCACCGGGCGCGAGCCGGGTCTGGCCGGGGCAATTTTCGATGAGCCGGACGTCTACTGCGGCATCATTGCCGACGGGTTACACGTCGATTATGCCAACGTGCGTAACGCCAAACGCCTGAAAGGCGACAAGCTGTGTCTGGTCACAGACGCCACGGCGCCAGCAGGGGCAAATATTGAACAGTTCATTTTTGCTGGTAAAACAATATACTACCGGAATGGACTGTGTGTGGATGAGAACGGAACCTTAAGCGGTTCAGCGCTGACCATGATCGAAGGCGTGCGCAATCTGGTTGAACATTGCAGCATTGCCCTGGATGAAGTGTTGCGTATGGCAACCCTCTACCCGGCCCGCGCGATTGGCGTGGACAAGCAGCTGGGCAGCATTGCCCCGGGCATGGTGGCTAACCTCACCGCATTCACACACGATTATAAAATCATCAAGACCATCGTTAATGGTAACGAGGTCGTCACAGAGTAAGTAAACGTATGACACCTGGCGGACAAGCTCAAATTGGTAACGTTGATCTGGTAAAGCAGCTGAACAGTGCTGCGGTATATCGACTGATCGACCAGCATGGACCCATCTCGCGGATCCAGATTGCAGAGCAGAGCCAGCTTGCCCCCGCCAGCGTGACGAAAATTACCCGCCAGCTCATTGAGCGCGGGCTGATCAAAGAAGTGGACCAGCAGGCCTCCACCGGAGGCCGTCGCGCCATCTCGATTGTCACCGAAACCCGCAATTTTCACGCCATCGGCGTGCGCCTTGGCCGCCATGATGCCACCCTGACGCTGTACGATCTGAGCAGCAAAGCGGTTGCTGAAGAGCACTACTCCCTGCCGGAACGCACGCAGGAGACTCTTGAGCACGCCCTGCTCAACGCCATTGAGCTGTTTATCGAATCCTGCCAGCGCAAAATCCGCGAGCTGATCGCCATTTCGGTGATCCTGCCCGGGCTTGTCGACCCCGAAAGCGGCGTGATCCGCTATATGCCGCATATTCAGGTCGAAAACTGGGGGCTGATCGACGCCCTGGAAAAACGCTTCGCCGTCACCTGCTTTGTGGGTCACGATATCCGCAGTCTGGCGCTGGCTGAGCACTACTTTGGTGCGAGCCAGGATTGTGAAGACTCTATTCTGGTGCGCGTTCACCGGGGGACGGGGGCCGGGATCATCTCCAACGGGCGCATTTTTATTGGTCGGAACGGTAACGTCGGCGAGATTGGCCACATTCAGGTCGATCCGCTGGGCGAGCGCTGCCACTGCGGCAACTTTGGCTGTCTGGAGACGGTGGCCGCCAACGCCGCCATCGAGCAGCGCGTGCGTCATCTGCTGGAGCAGGGTTACCAGAGTCGCGTCACGCTGGACGACTGTAAAATCAACGCCATCTGCAAGGCCGCCAACAAGGGCGACGCGCTGGCCAGCGAAGTGATCGAACAGGTTGGCCGCCATCTGGGCAAAACCATCGCCATTGCCATCAACCTGTTTAACCCGCAAAAAGTGGTGATCGCCGGCGAAATTACCGAGGCCGAGAAAGTGCTGCTACCCGCCATCGAAGGGTGCATCAATACCCAGGCGCTAAAGGCATTTCGTCAGAATCTGCCGGTGGTTCGCTCGGCCCTGAACGACCGTTCGGCGATTGGCGCCTTCGCGCTGGTAAAACGCGCCATGCTTAACGGTATCCTGTTGCAGCGTTTGCTGGAAAGCTGACAGCGTTTTATAGTGTCGCCTTCTTTTTTTGATGTCGGGAAGTCCATGACCATTAAGAATGTTATTTGTGATATCGATGGCGTGCTGATGCACGACAACGTTGCCGTGCCGGGCGCAGCCGAATTTCTTAACCGCATCATGGAAAAAGGTATGCCGCTGGTGCTGCTCACCAACTTCCCGTCGCAGACCGGGCAGGATCTGGCGAATCGCTTTGCCACCGCCGGTGTCGATGTGCCCGACAGCGTGTTTTACACTTCGGCGATGGCGACCGCGGATTTTCTGAAGCGTCAGGAAGGCAAAAAAGCCTATGTGGTGGGCGAAGGTGCGCTGATCCATGAATTATACAAAGCCGGCTTCACCATCACCGATGTGAATCCCGATTTCGTGATCGTCGGTGAAACGCGCTCCTACAACTGGGAGATGATGCATAAGGCAGCGTTCTTTGTCGCCAGCGGTGCCCGCTTTATCGCGACTAACCCCGATACCCACGGCCGCGGCTTTTATCCGGCCTGTGGCGCGCTCTGTGCCGGTATCGAGAAGATGACCGGCCGCATGCCGTTTTATGTGGGTAAGCCCAGTCCGTGGATTATTCGCGCGGCCCTCAATAAGATGCAGGCCCACTCGGAAGATACAGTGATCGTGGGCGACAACCTGCGCACCGATATTCTGGCGGGCTTCCAGGCCGGGCTGGAGACCATTCTCGTGCTGTCAGGGGTATCGACCCTCGATGATATTGATTCGATGCCGTTCCGGCCGAGCTGGATTTATCCCTCGGTCGCGGAAATTGACGTTCTGTAACCTGAAACCACGTCCCCGGACGTGGTTTTTTCATTTTGTCGCGGTAAAAACAGAGTCACATCTAACCAAAACCGCCATTCATTGAATAATCCTCAATAAAGTCGCTCAAGCCGTACGCTTTTTTCAACATTCGGCAATGACCGTTGCACTTTTTCTCTTTTACCCGGCAAAACGCTTGCCGCTTCTCCCCTTTTGCGGCATTTTCATAAGCAAGCAACATCACACTGCAACAGGGTTAATGGAGAAGGTTATGTGTTCAATTTTCGGCGTACTGGATATTAAAACTGACGCAGGCGAACTGCGTAAAAAGGCACTGGAGTTATCCCGTCTGATGCGCCATCGCGGCCCGGACTGGTCCGGTGTATACGCCAGCGATAAAGCAATTCTGGCCCATGAACGTCTGTCGATTGTTGACGTTAACGCCGGTGCCCAGCCGTTATATAACGAGAAAAAAACCCATGCCCTGGCGGTCAACGGTGAGATCTACAACCATCAGGCACTGCGCGCAGAGTACGGCGATCGCTATGCCTTCCAGACTGGTTCCGACTGTGAAGTGATCCTGGCGCTGTACCAGGAAAAAGGCCCGGAATTCCTCGATGAGCTGCAGGGGATGTTTGCCTTCGCCCTGTACGACAGCGAAAAAGATGCGTATCTGATTGGCCGCGACCACATCGGGATCATCCCGCTGTACATGGGTCACGACGAATTCGGCAACTTCTATGTGGCATCAGAGATGAAAGCCCTGGTGCCGGTGTGCCGCACCATTAAAGAGTTTCCGGCAGGCAGCTTCCTGTGGAGCAAAGATGGTGAGATCCGCTCTTACTATCAGCGCGACTGGTTCGATTACGATGCCGTTAAAGACAACGTCACCGACAAAGTGGAGCTGACCCAGGCCCTGGAAGAGGCGGTAAAAAGCCACCTGATGTCAGACGTGCCTTATGGCGTGCTGCTCTCCGGCGGTCTGGACTCGTCCGTGATCTCGGCAATCACCAAAAAATACGCGGCGCGTCGCGTGGAAGATCAGGAGCGCTCCGAAGCCTGGTGGCCGCAGCTGCACTCCTTCGCCGTGGGTCTGGAAGGTTCTCCGGATCTGAAAGCCGCGCAGGAAGTGGCGAACCACCTCGGCACCGTGCACCATGAAATTCACTTTACGGTGCAGGAAGGCCTGGATGCGATCCGCGACGTTATCTATCACATTGAAACCTATGACGTGACCACCATCCGCGCCTCCACGCCGATGTACCTGATGTCGCGTAAAATTAAAGCCATGGGCATCAAGATGGTGCTCTCCGGCGAAGGCTCTGACGAAGTGTTTGGCGGTTACCTGTACTTCCATAAGGCGCCAGACGCCAAAGAGCTGCACGAAGAGACGGTACGTAAACTGCAGGCACTGCACATGTTTGACTGCGCCCGTGCCAACAAAGCGATGTCTGCCTGGGGCGTGGAAGCGCGCGTGCCGTTCCTGGATAAGAAATTCCTCGACGTGGCCATGCGTATCAACCCGCAGGACAAGATGTGCGGCAACGGCAAGATGGAAAAGCATATCCTGCGCGAATGTTTTGAATCTTACCTGCCGGCAAGCGTTGCCTGGCGTCAGAAAGAGCAGTTCTCTGACGGCGTAGGTTACAGCTGGATCGATACCCTGAAAGAGGTGGCCGCGAAGCAGATTTCCGATCAACAACTGGAAACCGCAAGCTTCCGCTTCCCGTACAACACGCCGGGTTCAAAAGAAGCCTATCTCTACCGTGAGATCTTTGAAGAACTGTTCCCGCTGCCAAGCGCAGCAGAGTGTGTTCCGGGTGGCCCTTCCGTCGCCTGCTCCTCTGCGAAAGCCATTGAGTGGGATGAAGCGTTCAAAACCATGAACGATCCGTCAGGTCGCGCCGTAGGCGTACACCAGTCTGCGTATAAGTAAGCTAAAAGCGTTGCCATGAGGCCCTTCGGGGCCTCTTTTTTTGCCTCGCGTTTCGCTGGACAAAAACGATTAATAACCAATAATTGCCGAATATTCGGCCACGCTGTTCGCAACCTAACCAAACAGTCACATTCCAGACATTTTCGTTGAAAAAGGTGTTGACGCTGCAAGGGTCTATACGCATAATGCGCCCCGCAACGCCGATAAGGTAACGCGAAAAAAAGATGGCTACGTAGCTCAGTTGGTTAGAGCACATCACTCATAATGATGGGGTCACAGGTTCGAATCCCGTCGTAGCCACCATCTTTTTTGCGGGAGTGGCGAAATTGGTAGACGCACCAGATTTAGGTTCTGGCGCCGCAAGGTGTGCGAGTTCAAGTCTCGCCTCCCGCACCATTCCCATAAAAGCGTTGCACGGATGGGGTATCGCCAAGCGGTAAGGCACCGGTTTTTGATACCGGCATTCCCTGGTTCGAATCCAGGTACCCCAGCCATATTTCTTCGATTTTGCGGTTCTCCGCGGTTATTGGGGTATCGCCAAGCGGTAAGGCACCGGTTTTTGATACCGGCATTCCCTGGTTCGAATCCAGGTACCCCAGCCATCGAAGAAAGCAGTCTGGCTACGTAGCTCAGTTGGTTAGAGCACATCACTCATAATGATGGGGTCACAGGTTCGAATCCCGTCGTAGCCACCAAATTAGTAATTTATCGATTCTGTCGGTAAACTAAAAAAAATTGTTGGGGTATCGCCAAGCGGTAAGGCTCTGGTTTCTGATACCAGCATTCCGAGGTTCGAATCCTCGTACCCCAGCCAATTTAAAAAAGTCGTTAGATATTCTTTATTTAACGCAATTGGGGTGTCGCCAAGCGGTAAGGCTCTGGTTTCTGATACCAGCATTCCGGGGTTCGAATCCCTGCACCCCAGCCACACTAAAAAAGCTCGCTTCGGCGAGCTTTTTGCTTTTCTGCGTTTCTGAAAGTTATGCCGGGTGGCGGCTTCGCCTTACCCGGCCTACAACAGTTTTAAAGACCTAAGGCGTACTTCAGCGCCTGACGTTTTAGCCCGCCCGCGCGCTGCGCCGCCATCAATCCCACGTTACGCAGAACGCGCAGCGGCCCCAGATCGTTGCTGAACCCGGCATAAAACAGATCCATCCCGGACTGCATGATGAAGTTGTCCGCCATCCGTCGGGTCTGATAACGCTTAAGCACCTGGTGGCTGGCCCAGGCTTCGCCGTGGTTGCGGGCGTTGCTGAGGACCTCTATCAACGCGTCGACGTCGCGATAGCCAAGGTTAACGCCCTGCCCCGCCAGCGGATGAATGGTGTGTGCCGCATCGCCGACCAAAGCCAGCCCTTCCTGCGCATACTGCAGGGCATGACGGCGCGTCAGCGGGAAAGCACCCGCGGCGACGGGCGTGACCTTACCCAGCCGTGCCGGGAAATGGTGGGCGATTTCGCGCTGCAACTGTTCCATCGACAGCCCCTGCAGCTGGCGAATACGTGCCGGAGTGTCATACCACACCAGGGAAGCCCAGCGATCGAACAGCGGTAAAAAGGCGTGCGGGCCGTTCGGGGTAAAGTGCTGCCAGGTGCTGTCGCCCGGATCGTTCTCGCAGTCGACGGTGATCAGCATGCAGGATTGTTGATATTGCCAGGCGTGAATGCCGATCCCGGCCAACTCCCGCACCCGGGAATTCGCCCCGTCGGCACCCACCAGCAGTTTCACCGCCAGCTGCTCGCCGTTATCCAGCTCAATAAGATGCTGATCGTTGTGGCGGTGCAGATACTTCACCGACGCGGGGACGCGCAGCGTAACCTGCGGATGCGCCTCCAGCGCCTGCCAGAGTGCCTGCTGCAGAACCGTATTTTCAACCATATACCCCAGCAGCGGGAGTTTGAGCTCTGCGGCATCAAACACCACATGCGCATTTTCCCACTCCCAGGTCTCAAGGCGGCGATAAGGGTGCGCGCGCATCGCCAGGATGGCGTCCCAGACCCCCAGTCCGCGGAGCAGATCGACCGACGCGGCGCTGATGGCGGAAATGCGGACATCCGGCTGCTGAGACGCGTCAAAGGCTGGCGGTGGCGCCTGTTCGATCACCGTTACGTCGAAACCCTGTTGCGCCAGCCCCAGCGCCAGCGCCCCGCCGACCATACCGCCGCCGACAACGGCGATCCCGGTTTGTTGGATAGTCATGGTCATTTGTCCTTATTTGAGAATCCCTTAAGTTTACCGGATTTTTTCGCCTTGAGTCCGGGAACCTTCATACTGGTCACAACCGCACCAAAGCATTACAATACGCGCCCTGCAATCCTGAGCACGAGCAAGTCGATGACAAAAAAACTCCATATTAAAACCTGGGGCTGTCAGATGAACGAATACGATTCATCCAAGATGGCCGATCTGCTGGATGCCACCCATGGGTATCAACTCACCGACGTGGCGGAAGAGGCAGACGTGTTGCTGCTGAACACCTGCTCGATCCGTGAAAAGGCGCAGGAGAAAGTCTTTCACCAGTTAGGTCGCTGGAAGCTGATCAAACAAAAAAGACCGGAGGTGATCATCGGCGTCGGCGGCTGTGTCGCCTCGCAGGAAGGTAAGCTGATTCGTCAGCGCGCCCACTACGTCGATATTATTTTTGGCCCGCAAACCCTGCACCGTCTGCCGGAGATGATCAACGCCGTGCGCGGCACCGGTCAGCGCAAGGCGATCATCGACGTCAGCTTCCCGGAAATCGAAAAATTTGACCGTCTGCCGGAACCGCGTGCGGATGGCCCGACCGCCTTCGTCTCCATTATGGAAGGCTGCAACAAATACTGTACTTACTGCGTGGTGCCTTATACCCGCGGTGAGGAAGTCAGCCGCCCTTGCGACGACATTCTCTTTGAAATTGCTCAACTGGCAGCGCAGGGCGTACGTGAAGTGAACCTGCTCGGGCAGAACGTGAACGCCTGGCGCGGCGAGAACTATGACGGCAGCACCGGCTCCTTTGCCGAACTGCTGCGTCTGGTGGCGGCCATCGACGGCATCGACCGCATTCGCTTCACCACCAGCCACCCGATTGAATTCACCGATGACATCATCGATGTCTATCGCGATACGCCGGAGCTGGTGAGTTTCCTGCACCTGCCGATCCAGTGTGGTTCTGACCGCGTGCTGAACCTGATGGGCCGCACCCACACCGCGCTGGAATATAAAGCGATCATCCGCAAGCTGCGTGAAGCGCGCCCGGATATTCAGATCAGCTCTGACTTTATCGTCGGCTTCCCGGGTGAAACGGATGACGATTTTGAGCGCACCATGAAGGTTATTGGTGATGTGAACTTCGACGTGAGCTACAGCTTCATCTTCTCTGCCCGCCCGGGTACGCCAGCCGCCGATATGGTTGATGACGTGCCGGATGAGGTGAAAAAGCAGCGTCTGTATATCCTTCAGGATCGCATTAACCAGCAGGCTAACGCCTGGAGCCGTCGGATGCTCGGCACCGTGCAACGCGTGCTGGTAGAAGGCACTTCACGTAAGAGCATCATGCAGCTCTCTGGCCGTACGGAGAACAACCGGGTGGTGAACTTCGAAGGCACGCCGGATCTGGTGGGCAAGTTCGTCGATATCGAGATCCTCGAGGTACTGACCAACTCTCTGCGTGGAAAACTGGTGCGCACCGAAGATGAAATGGGTCTGCGCGTCGCCGAATCACCGGAGTCGGTGATTGCCCGTACCCGCAAAGAAAGCGATCTGGGCGTCGGCGTTTATCAGCCATAACGCCTCTGGCCTGCCATTTCCGGCAGGCCTTGTTTTCCCCTCTTCTCTCCCCCATATCCTTCGCAATGCTTGCGCCTTTATTCTGTGGCGTGAATACTTTCTTAAGACAGACCCACTGCCTTATGACACCCGAGACATTAAGAGGAACGGTTTGAATATAGAAACACGTGAAATTACCCTTGAGCCAGCAGACAACGCTCGCCTGCTGAGCCTGTGCGGGCCGTTTGATGACAACATCAAACATCTGGAGCGACGTCTGGGTATCGAGATTAATCGTCGCGATAACCAGTTCAAACTCACCGGACGCGCCATTTGCGTCAATGCCGCTGCGGATATCCTCCGTAGACTGTACGTTGATACCGCCCCGATGCGCGGTGAAACTCAGGATATTGAGCCGGAACAGATCCATCTGGCGATCAAAGAAACGCGGGTGCTGGAGCAGAGCGCGGAGAGCGTGCCGGACTTCGGCAAAGCTATCCATATCCAGACCAAGCGGGGCGTTATTAAGCCGCGCACGCCAAACCAGGCGCAGTACATTGCCAATATTCTCGATCACGACATCACCTTTGGCGTTGGCCCGGCGGGTACGGGTAAAACCTACCTTGCGGTGGCGGCTGCCGTGGATGCCCTGGAGCGCCAGGAGATCCGCCGTATTCTGCTCACCCGTCCGGCCGTTGAAGCGGGCGAGAAGCTGGGCTTCCTGCCTGGCGACCTGAGCCAGAAGGTCGATCCTTATCTGCGCCCGCTGTACGATGCGCTGTTTGAGATGCTCGGCTTTGAGAAGGTCGAAAAACTGATTGAACGTAACGTCATTGAAGTGGCTCCGCTGGCCTATATGCGCGGCCGTACCCTGAACGATGCGTTCATCATCCTCGATGAGAGCCAGAACACCACCATCGAACAGATGAAGATGTTCCTGACCCGTATTGGCTTTAACTCCAAAGCGGTGATCACCGGGGATATCACCCAGGTCGACCTGCCGCGCAGTACCAAATCGGGTCTGCGTCACGCCATTGAAGTCCTGTCCGAAGTGGACGAAATCAGCTTTAACTTCTTCCACAGCGAAGACGTGGTGCGCCACCCGGTGGTAGCCCGCATCGTCACGGCGTATGAAGCGTGGGAAGCAGCAGATCAAAAACGTAAAGCAGAACAGGCCGCGGAACGCAAACGCGAAGCCCAGGAGCAAGAGCAGAAATGAGTCAGGTGATCCTCGATTTACAGCTGGCCTGTGAAGACAATTCCGGCCTGCCGGAAGAGAGCCAGTTCCAGGCGTGGCTGAATGCCGTCATTCCGCAGTTTCAGGAAGAGTCAGAGGTGACGATTCGCCTGGTGGATGAAGCAGAAAGCCACGACCTGAACCTGACCTATCGCGGGAAAGATAAGCCGACCAACGTGCTCTCTTTCCCGTTTGAAGCGCCGCCGGGCATCGAACTGCCGCTGCTGGGTGATTTGATCATCTGTCGGCAGGTGGTTGAGCAGGAAGCGAAGGAGCAGCAGAAGCCGCTCGAGGCCCACTGGGCGCACATGGTGGTACACGGCAGCCTGCATCTGCTGGGCTACGATCACATTGAAGATGATGAAGCGGAAGAGATGGAGTCCCTCGAGACAGAGATAATGCTTGCTCTGGGCTATGAGGATCCGTACATTGCCGAGAAAGAGTAGTCTGTTCGGCGCTTTTGCGCCGGACTGACATAATGTGCCGTCGTGTCAGACCCAGGTCCGCGACGGCAGTTTTAAATCAACATGAGAACCCTTAACAAACGCCATGAGCGACGACAATTCACACAGTAGCGACACTCCAACCAGCAAAAAGGGATTTTTCTCCCTCCTCCTGAGCCAGCTGTTCCACGGTGAACCTAAAAACCGTGACGAACTTCTGGAGCTGATCCGTGACTCCGGGCAGAACGATCTTATCGACGAAGATACGCGCGAAATGCTCGAAGGGGTAATGGACATCGCAGACCAGCGCGTTCGCGATATTATGATCCCCCGCTCGCAGATGATTACCCTGAAACGTAACCAGACCCTGGAAGAGTGCCTCGACGTCATCATCGAGTCTGCCCACTCGCGTTTCCCGGTCATCAGCGAAGACAAAGATCACATCGAAGGAATTCTGATGGCCAAAGATCTGCTGCCGTTTATGCGCAGCGAGTCAGAAGCCTTCAGCATGGAAAAAGTGTTACGTCCGGCGGTGGTTGTTCCGGAAAGCAAGCGGGTAGACCGCATGCTGAAAGAGTTTCGCTCTCAACGCTATCACATGGCGATTGTTATCGATGAATTTGGCGGTGTTTCTGGCCTGGTGACCATCGAAGATATTCTTGAACTGATCGTGGGTGAAATCGAAGATGAGTATGACGAAGAAGAGGATATCGACTTCCGTCAGCTGAGCCGCCACACCTGGACCGTGCGTGCGCTGGCGCCAATCGAAGATTTCAATGACACCTTTGGCACCCATTTCAGCGATGAAGAGGTGGATACCATCGGCGGGCTGGTGATGCAGGCCTTTGGTCACCTTCCGGCGCGCGGTGAAACCGTGGAAATAGACGGTTACCAGTTCAAGGTCGCAATGGCCGACAGTCGACGTATTATTCAGGTTCATGTAAGAATGCCGGACGACGCTCCGCAACCCACACTGGATGATTGATTTAAATGGCATTTGCCCCACTGCTTGAACGCCAGCGCATACGTCTGCTGCTGGCGCTGATCCTCGGAGCCAGCGGTACGCTGGCTTTTTCCCCTTATGACTTCTGGCCTGCGGCCCTCCTCTCCCTGATGGGACTGCAGGGGCTGACGCTTAACCGACGCCCTGTTCAGGCGGCGGCAATTGGCTATTTCTGGGGGCTGGGCCTGTTTGGTTCCGGTATTAACTGGGTTTACGTCAGTATCGCGCAGTTTGGCGGCATGCCGGGTCCGGTGAATGTCTTCCTCGTGGTGCTGCTGGCGGCCTACCTCTCGCTCTATACCGGTCTGTTTGCCGGTATTTTGTCGCGCCTGTGGCCGAAAACCAGCTGGCTGCGGGTGGCGATTGCCGCTCCGGTGGTCTGGCAGTGCAGCGAATTCCTGCGCGGCTGGGTGCTGACCGGCTTCCCCTGGCTGCAGTTTGGCTATAGCCAGATCGACGGCCCGCTGAAAGGACTGGCGCCGGTGATGGGCGTCGAGGCGATCAACTTCCTGCTGATGGTCGTGAGCGGCCTGCTGGTGCTGGCGCTGGTGCAGCGCAACTGGCGTCCGCTGGCGGCGGCGCTGATCCTCTTTGCCCTGCCCTTCCCGCTGCGTTATATCCAGTGGTTTACCCTTGAGCCGGAACGCGCCACCCAGGTGTCGATGGTGCAGGGAAATATTCCTCAGTCGCTGAAATGGGATGAAGGTCAGCTGATCAACACCCTGAAAATTTATCTGGATGCCACCCAGAAAGAGATGGGTAAATCCCAGCTGATTATCTGGCCGGAGTCGGCGATCCCCGATCTGGAGATTAACCAGCAGCGTTTTCTCGGCATGATGGACGACCTGCTGCGTGCCCGTGACACGACGCTGATCACCGGTATCGTGGACGCGCGTCTGAACAAGCAGAACCGTTACGACACTTACAACACCATCATTACGCTCGGGAAAGACAATCCGTACAGCTATGAGTCGACCAACCGCTACAACAAAAATCACCTGGTGCCGTTCGGTGAGTTTGTGCCGCTGGAGTCGATTCTGCGTCCGCTGGCACCGTTCTTCGATTTGCCAATGTCGTCCTTTAGCCGGGGCTCCTACGTTCAGCCTCAGTTGAGCGCCCACGGCTTCCTGCTGACCGCCGCCATTTGCTACGAGATCATCCTCGGTGAGCAGGTGCGGGATAATTTCCGCCCGAATACCGACTATCTGCTGACCATCTCCAACGATGCCTGGTTCGGTAAGTCGATCGGCCCGTGGCAGCACTTCCAGATGGCGCGCATGCGCTCCCTGGAGCTGGCGCGTCCACTGCTGCGCAGCACCAACAATGGCATTACCGCCGTGATTGGCCCGCAGGGCGAAATTCAGGCCATGCTGCCGCAGTTCACCCGCGACGTGCTGACCGCAAAAGTCACGCCGACCACCGGGCTGACGCCTTACGCCCGTACCGGCAACTGGCCGCTGTGGATCCTGACCGTGCTGTTCGGCTTTGGTGCCGTGCTGATGAGCCTTCGTCAGCGTCGTAAGTAATTCTCACCCCTCACCCTAACCCTCTCCCCACAGGGGAGAGGGAATAGTCCTCGCACATTTGCCTCATCCTGGCCTTTCTCCCTCTCCCTTTCAGGGAGAGGGTCGGGGTGAGGGTCAATTCTGGCACGTCTATTGCTTTGTTTATTCATGTAAACGCGATTTGGCTTAACGTGCAACCGGGTCGCACCAGCATTGTTCACCGGTAGCACCGAAACGGTGCAACGGCAGATTTATGCCTCTGAATGGTGCGGCGCGCTTCGCAAAAATAAACAATAACGCAGCAAAATCTTTACATTAAGCCAAACTAAATGTTAACAAACACGTATAACACTGCACTCGTATCGCGCGAGTTATAACAACATCACACCGAATATCAATGCGCACCTGACGCTGATAAAAAAGGAGTTGGATATGCAATTACGTAAACTGGCCACAGCAATGCTGGTAATGGGATTGTCCGCAGGCGTCGTGCACGCCGAAGATGCTGCCCCGGCAGCGGGTGGCACCCTGGAAAAGATCGCTAAAAACGGCGTGATTGTGGTCGGCCACCGTGAATCCTCTGTTCCGTTCTCATACTACGACAACACGCAAAAAGTCGTGGGTTACTCTCAGGCTTACTCCAACGCCATCGTTGACGCGGTGAAGAAAAAGCTCAACAAACCGGATCTGGAAGTGAAGCTGATCCCAATCACTTCACAAAACCGTATCCCGCTGCTGCAAAACGGCACCTTCGATTTTGAGTGTGGTTCCACCACCAACAACCTTGAGCGTCAGAAACAGGCTGCCTTCTCCGACACCATCTTCGTGGTCGGTACCCGTCTGCTGACCAAAAAAGGCGGCGAGATTAAAGACTTCGACGACCTGAAAGGCAAAGCGGTAGTCGTCACCTCCGGTACCACCTCTGAAGTGCTGCTGCACAAGCTGAACGAAGAGAAAAAAATGGACATGCGCATCATCAGCGCCAAAGACCACGGTGACTCTTTCCGTACCCTGGAGAGCGGCCGCGCGGTAGCCTTTATGATGGATGATGCCCTGCTGGCTGGTGAGCGCGCGAAGGCGAAGAAACCGGACAACTGGGAAATCGTCGGCACTGCGCAGTCCAAAGAGGCCTACGGCTGCATGATGCGTAAAGACGACCCTGAATTTAAGAAACTGGTCGATGACACCATCGCTCAGGTTCAGACCTCCGGCGACGCGGAGAAATGGTTCGATAAGTGGTTCAAGAACCCAATCCCACCAAAAAATCTGAACATGAACTTTGAGCTGTCTGACGACATGAAGGCGCTGTTCAAAGAACCGAATGACAAGGCACTTAACTAATTAGAACCATTAAGGGGCGGGATCTCCTGCCCTCTCGATTGTCGGGAAGCGCGGACAGACTAAACGTTGAGTGGTCGTTCCCCACTCAGCGCGAACATTAAAGCTTCTCACCAATCTTCGAGGGTAGCGCTGCTACCCTTTTTTTTCTGGAGTTTATTATGTCAATCGACTGGAACTGGGGCATTTTTCTGCAGCAAGCCCCGTTCGGCAACACCACCTATCTTGGCTGGCTGTGGAGCGGTTTTCAGGTCACGGTCGCACTGTCGATCACGGCCTGGATTATTGCCTTCCTCGTCGGCTCGCTGTTCGGTATTTTACGTACCGTGCCTAACCGTTTTCTCTCCTCACTGGGCACGCTCTATGTGGAACTGTTCCGTAACGTTCCGTTAATCGTGCAGTTCTTTACCTGGTATCTGGTTATCCCGGAACTGCTGCCGGAAGATATCGGCATGTGGTTCAAGTCTGAACTGGATCCTAACGTTCAGTTCTTTGTCTCCTCTATGCTCTGTCTCGGTCTATTCACCGCAGCCCGCGTATGCGAACAGGTGCGCGCAGCGATTCAGTCCCTGCCCCGTGGCCAGAAGAACGCCGCCCTGGCGATGGGTCTGACCTTACCGCAGGCCTACCGCTATGTGCTGCTGCCGAATGCCTATCGCGTGATTGTGCCGCCGATGACCTCGGAGATGATGAACCTGGTGAAAAACTCGGCCATCGCCTCCACCATCGGTCTGGTTGATATGGCCGCGCAGGCGGGCAAGCTGCTGGATTACTCCGCCCACGCGTGGGAATCCTTCACCGCCATTACCCTGGCGTATGTGCTGATTAATGCCGTGATTATGCTGGTGATGAACCTGGTCGAACGTAAAGTTCGCCTGCCGGGCAACCTGGGGGGCAAATAATGTACGAGTTTGACTGGAGTTCCATCGTTCCTTCCATGCCCTACCTGATTGATGGCCTGATCATCACGCTGAAGATCACCCTGACGGCGGTGATTATCGGGATTGTCTGGGGCACCCTGCTGGCGGTAATGCGCCTGTCGAGTTTTAAGCCTGTCGCCTGGTTTGCCACCGCCTACGTCAACGTGTTCCGTTCTATCCCGCTGGTGATGGTGTTGCTGTGGTTCTATCTCATCGTGCCGGGATTACTGCAGGATGTGCTTGGCCTGTCGCCTAAATCCGATATCCGCCTGATCTCGGCGATGGTGGCCTTCTCGATGTTTGAGGCGGCGTACTACTCAGAAATTATTCGCGCCGGGATCCAGAGTATCTCCCGCGGGCAGTCCAGCGCCGCCCTGGCGTTAGGCATGACCCACTGGCAGTCGATGAAGCTCATCATTCTGCCGCAGGCGTTCCGCGCCATGGTTCCGCTGCTGCTGACTCAGGGTATTGTGCTGTTCCAGGATACCTCGCTGGTCTATGTGTTGAGCCTGGCAGACTTCTTCCGCACCGCCTCCACCATCGGTGAGCGCGATGGCACCCAGGTTGAGATGATCCTGTTCGCAGGTGCGGTCTATTTTGCAATTAGTTTAAGCGCGTCGCTGTTGGTCAGCTGGCTGAAGAAAAGGACAGTGTAATGATTTCCCTGAAAAATGTTTCTAAATGGTATGGGCACTTTCAGGTGCTGACCGACTGCTCCACGGAAGTGAAAAAGGGCGAAGTGGTGGTGGTTTGCGGGCCGTCCGGCTCGGGTAAATCCACCCTGATCAAAACCGTGAACGGCCTGGAGCCGGTGCAGCAGGGCGAGATTATCGTCAACGGCACCAAAGTGAATGACAAGAAAACCAACCTGGCGAAGCTGCGTTCAAACGTCGGGATGGTGTTCCAGCATTTCGAACTGTTCCCGCATCTGTCGATTATTGAGAACCTGACCCTGGCCCAGGTGAAGGTCCTCAAGCGCGACAAAACGGCTGCGCGCGAAAAAGGGCTGAAACTGCTGGAGCGCGTGGGTCTTTCTGCCCATGCCGATAAGTTCCCGGCGCAGCTTTCTGGTGGTCAGCAGCAGCGTGTGGCGATTGCCCGTGCGCTCTGTATGGATCCAGTGGCCATGCTGTTTGATGAACCGACCTCCGCGCTCGATCCAGAGATGATCAACGAGGTGCTGGACGTGATGGTCGAGCTGGCGCATGAAGGGATGACCATGATGGTGGTGACCCATGAAATGGGCTTTGCGCGTAAAGTGGCGAACCGCGTGATCTTTATGGATGAAGGGAAAATTGTGGAGGATTCCGCCAAAGAAGAGTTCTTTGCTAACCCGCAATCCGAGCGCGCCAAAGATTTCCTCGCCAAAATCCTGCATTAATCTCTCCGGTGCGCAATCGCTCAGATTGCGCACTGCTTCACGCTTTTCATCTGTTTGCCTCGTCTGCTCCTCTCTTCAGCGTTAGCCTTGTCACAAAACAACACTGAGAAATGGAGAATTCTATGGCACTACCCCTCATCCTCGATTGCGACCCGGGTCATGATGACGCGATCGCACTCGTCCTGGCTCTTGCCTCACCCGAACTGGAACTTAAGGCGGTAACCTCTTCTGCCGGGAACCAGACCCCGGATAAAACCCTGCGCAACGTGCTGCGGATGCTAACCCTGTTGAAGCGCAGCGATATTCCGGTTGCCGGAGGAGCGATTAAGCCCCTGATGCGCGACCTGATTATTGCCGATAACGTCCACGGGGAAAGCGGTCTTGATGGCCCTGCCCTCCCCGAGCCGGGCTTTGCCCCGCAGGGTTGCACTGCCGTAGAGCTGATGGCAAAGGTGCTGCGCGAAAGCCCGGAGCCGGTAACTCTGGTCGCTACCGGCCCGCAAACCAACGTCGCCCTGCTGCTGAACAGCCACCCTGAGCTGCATGCTAAAATCGCCCGGATAGTGATCATGGGCGGTGCCATGGGGCTGGGTAACTGGACGCCTGCCGCTGAATTCAACATCTTTGTCGATCCTGAAGCGGCCGAAGTCGTCTTCCAGTCCGGTATTCCGGTAGTGATGGCCGGCCTGGACGTCACGCATAAGGCGCAAATTATGGCGGAAGATATTGAGCGTTTTCGCCGGATCGGCAACCCGGTGGCCACCACGGTCGCCGAGCTGCTCGACTTCTTTATGGAGTATCACAAAACCGAGAAGTGGGGCTTCCAGGGCGCGCCGTTGCACGATCCCTGCACCATCGCCTGGCTACTGAAACCGGAGATCTTCACCACGGTGGAGCGCTGGGTAGGCGTTGAAACCCAGGGGAAATATACCCAGGGAATGACGGTAGTGGATTATTATTTCCTGACCGGTCATACCCCTAACGCTACCGTAATGACAGATATAAACCGTGAAGCCTTTGTTGAGCTGTTAGCCGAACGATTAGCCTTCTATTAATCGTCAGAATTAGCGTCTTCGCTGCCTGCTCAGGCGCTAATTCACCTTAAATCACATCGCTACTCATGACCGCTCCCTTCCTCATATTCAGAAACACTCATTTCAAATATGATTTCATATAAAAAATGAGAAAAAGTCACTTCGTGGGCGTGCAGTTTTTCGCTACTCTACCACCCTTATTATTACAACGCAGCCTGTCTCGTGATAAACAAACCACAACTTTCGAATGTTAACTCTTTCTTAATGCAAAATTAACTTCATTGTTAACCTGAATACGTTACTGTAGTGCTTCGGTGTCAATGTAATACATAGGAAAGGATTTCCTGTTGTACTTTTCTACCAGCCTTGATTATGAAACAAACGGATATTGCTTCATGCTGAAAAAAACCACCATTATTACTTTTAGCTCATTTATTTACTTCGCTTGCAGTATTTTCGCACAGGCGGAAATTGTTCATGCCAGCATCTATCAGTCTGAGCAGGATAAAGCGCGTAAAGAGGCGTTATCCCCTCGGGATCAAGATTATAAATCCAGTATCGCCCCCTCCTCTCGTGAAATAATAAACTTCCCCCATGAAAAACAGTGCAAATATATTCAGCACATTAACATCGAATCTGAAAATAATAATTTAACTAAAAAATTATTAGGAAAAATAATTAACCAGGCTAAAAATCGCTGTATGGGTGTCGCCAGTATTAAATTATTAGCGCAAACATTGCAAAATGAATTAATTGTTCGGGGATACGTGACGTCATTAATCGACGTTCCCACGCAATCGCTGGAAGACGGTACATTATCGCTGACGTTAAGCTATGGAAAGATTGGCCATATCGCCTGGGATGACCAGCAGGAAAACGATAAAACCCGTTTATGGAACGCCTTTCCAACACGGGAGGGCGAGATCCTCGTCGTGCCGGATCTGGAACAAGGGATGGCCAATCTGCAGCGTACGCCAGGTAGCAGCGCGCACATGCAAATTATGCCGGGTCGGGAGATTAACGCGAGCGACCTGATCCTAACCCGTAAAGCTAAAGATCGCTGGCAGATAGGTGCCTGGCTCGATGACGCAGGTAGCCGTACCAGCGGGCGCTACCAGGGAGGCGGAGCCCTTTATCTTTATAACCCCACCTCACTAAACGATGTTCTGTACGTTGCGAGAGGGGGAGATGTTGAGTACAACCAGCATGATAATGGCAATAAAAATAAGAGCCTATATTATTCTGTGCCCTTTGGTTACTGGTCGGTAAGTGTGTATGCCGCTTACAGCCACTATTTACAACAGCTTAAGGGAAGATGGTCCACCACGGATTATGTGAGCAAAAACCGTTACTACAGCGCATCGCTATCCCGACTGCTTTCACATACTCAAACCCAGAAGACCACGCTTGAAAGCACAATATTCAAAAGCACGTCGCACTATTTTTTTGGTGACAGTGAATTAAGCATCATGCGTAAGCAAAACCCAGGCTGGCGAATTTCTTTGCAGCATCAGCACTATTTTGACAAAAAAATTGTGGATGTCAGTCTTGGTTTACAAAACATACTGGCATGGCTGAGCTCAACGCCCACGCCTGAAGAGAAAGCCAGAATGTATAGCCACCACGCGAGAGTCTTCAACATTGATGCGCAATCGCTAATGAAATTCCGCATGACGGGGGATAAGTTTGCCTGGGCGCCCGCAATTAAAGTCCAGCTGAGCCCGGATGAATTATCTTCAGATAATAAATTCAACATCGGTAGCCGGTGGTCGGTCCGCGGCTTTGATGGGGAAAGATCGCTCTCTGGTAACCAGGGATGGTATTGGCGAAATGACTTTATATGGGATTTGTCTTTACCGGACCAGCAACTTTATGTCGGCCTGGATATGGGTAAAGTCATTGGAAAACAGAAATATTATTCGGGCAATACCCTCTCGGGTGCAGTGAGTGGCCTTCGGGGAAAAATCCTGGCAACACAATACGATCTCTTCATGGGTAGCCCATTGGTTAAGCCAGGTAATTTCATGACGGATAAGTTCAATCTCGTTTTTTCATTACAATGGAGGTATTAACAAGCGCATCTTAATATTAACTTCGCTCTCATTTTTATGATGAATTTCTTATTTAAAGGGAAAATTAAATGTTTAAATTCAAACTCACCTGTGTTGCGCTTGTATCTGCTTTAACCTCGACTGTGACCTGGGCGGCTCCGGCATCTTATACCCTTAAGTCGGGCACCAACGTTATTGATATCGAAAGACCAAACGCAGCCGGTGTCTCGCACAACGTTTACACTCAGTTCAACGTCAGTGAAAAAGGCGTTATTTTTAATAACAGCGGCACAGATACCAATCATGAAGTGCACGGCGCTATTGCAAAAAACAGTAATCTGACTGCGGGCAGTGCAAGCGTGATCCTTAATGAAGTGACGTCAAATAAAGCGAGCGTCCTCAATGGATTTCTTGAAGTGAATGGGCCACGCGCTGACGTAGTGGTTGTAAACCCGAACGGTATTACCTGTTCAGGCTGTAGCTTTGTTAATACCAACAAAGCCATTCTGACTACGGGTAATGTAACCCTGAGCGAGCAAGGGGCCATCAGTAAATATACCGTCACGGGCGGGGGAATTACCGTCGACAGCTTCGGTATGGAAGCACCTAACAGCTACGCGATGCTGATGGCTGATGCCATTACCCTAAGCGGGACGATCAATGCCGGGAATGCGCTGCTTGCAGGCGGAAATTTCACATATGATAACACAACCGGCGCAATGACCTCGGCGGGTAAAAGCGCCAACCTTATGCAAAGCCTGCTGCCAACATATAGCATTGACATCAAAAGGCTCGGCGGTATTAAAGCTAATAGCATCACTATGGTAGGAAATAACCTGGGTTTTGGGGTGCGTAACAACGGTAACATCACCTCAACGAACAATCTCAGTATGGCCAGCAATGGTACGCTAATGAATGTGGGTACCATCAACGGCGGTTTAGTGACGCAATTATCCAGCGCTGGTGACGTGTACAACAGTGGCACAATTAACACCAATAATATTGCCCTAATTAACAGCCAGAAGGCTGTTTTCAACTACGGCAACATTAAAAACAATAACCAAATGATTATTAATGCTTCAGGTGTTATTCAAAATAGTGGGACACTTAATGCCGCTAATACGCTGATTATTAATACGAACGGAACCCTGAAAACCAAGCATGGCTCCATCCTGAGGTCTGATAATGCGCTCAGTATTAGCGCCCTGGATAATGTTGAAAGCGCTGGCGCTATTGAGGCCCGCAGCACCTACATCACCTTTGGCGGCAGCAAGTTTTCCACCGGCGGCACTTTATCCGGAAGCGATACATTGATGGTTCAATCCGTTAAGAGCGGCGCCCTGAACAATGGCGACATTGCGAATACCGGTAAAATTTACGGCGGCAATACCATTCTTAATACCCGCGGTGCGATTACCCAGTCGCTGTATGGCACGATCACAGCCACAAAGGGCTTAACCGCGGCAAGCGACTCCCTCAGCAACCTGGGTGCTATCAATACCTCTGCGCTGACAATCGCAAACAACCAGACCAAAAATCAGGGCACAATTAATGCAGCGTCAGGCAACATTCAGTCTCAAACAGGCTTTACCAACGAAGGTAAAATTAACTCGACCTCGCATTTAACCATTACAACAAACAACCAGAGCACTGTGACTAACCGCGGCAGCATCCAGTCAGGAGGCACCTTAACCATGACGGGTAAAAAAGTCATCAACGGAGGCAGCAGTTGTGGATTCCTGGGTCTGTTCTCTTGTGGCAAAGGCACACTTTCTGCCGATAAAATCGTCGTAAACTCCTCACAGGAGTATGCACAGGATATCGGCGGAAAAATGACCTTCAAGAAATTTGAGATCAATACAGTAGAGTAAGTACAACTGGCGGTACGTTTAATCACACGTACCGCCAGCTTTTTATGGCTCAAACGGCCGACGCTGGAACTGATCGTGCCCACATTTCGGACAAACGGGCAGCAGATCAGGGGTATAGACCGCAAGGTGGAAGTGACAATTTTCACAGACCAGGTTGCCGAGTCCGACTACCTCTCCACTGTGATACACCCCGTGATGGTTGAGATCCTGGAACACCTCGCGCCACTCCAGCTGCGTTTTATCGGTGATATCCGCCAGCTCCTGCCACAGACTCTCTTTGATCACCCGCATAAAGACGCTGTCAGCGACCTCATCCTGGCTCTCTTCATAGCTGCGGGCGAACTCTTCCAGATCGCGGCGCACCGCACGGGTCACCTCTTCCACTTCGGTACGTGTTAACTCACCCGTCTGCGTCACCCTCAGGCGCGCCTGCTCGACGAGCGCATCGATATCACGCTCACCATTACGCAGACGTTCAGTTAATGTGGCGACCAGTTCACGGTAAAATTGAGCAACCTTGTTCATCATTTGCCTCCCGGGTAAGTAACTCTCTCTAATGATAGACCTTATTTGCGCCCCGCTTTGTCAGGTCATCCACACTCTGCGTAAATTCCTGCAAGGCGCTTTTGAGGTAAAGGCTGTTTTGACGCGGGCGTTTGGGCTATGCTATGCGGATCTGAATTACCACATCCATTGGCTACGTTTGTAGCTGTATTGAACACAGGACCACTGGCTGCCATGCAAGAGCAATACCGCCCGGAAGAGATAGAATCTAAAGTCCAGCAACACTGGGACGAGAAGCGCACTTTTGAAGTCACCGAAGACGAGAGCAAAGAGAAGTATTACTGCCTGTCGATGCTTCCCTATCCTTCTGGCCGACTACACATGGGCCACGTGCGTAACTACACCATCGGTGATGTGATCGCCCGCTATCAGCGCATGCTGGGTAAAAACGTTCTGCAGCCGATCGGCTGGGATGCGTTTGGTCTGCCTGCGGAAGGTGCTGCGGTAAAAAACAACACCGCACCGGCGCCATGGACCTACGACAATATCGCCTACATGAAAAACCAGCTCAAGATGCTGGGCTTTGGCTATGACTGGAGCCGCGAGCTGGCGACCTGCACCCCGGAATACTACCGCTGGGAGCAGAAGTTCTTCACCGAGCTCTACAAAAAAGGGCTGGTCTACAAGAAAACCTCCGCCGTTAACTGGTGCCCGAACGATCAGACCGTTCTGGCGAACGAACAGGTTATCGACGGCTGCTGCTGGCGCTGCGACACCAAGGTTGAGCGTAAAGAGATCCCGCAGTGGTTTATCAAAATCACCGCTTACGCTGACGAACTGCTGAACGATCTGGATAATCTGGACCATTGGCCAGATACCGTGAAAACCATGCAGCGCAACTGGATCGGCCGTTCTGAAGGGGTGGAAATCACCTTCAACGTTGAGAACTACGACCAGAAGCTGACCGTTTACACCACCCGTCCGGACACCTTCATGGGTGCAACCTACCTGGCCGTGGCCGCAGGTCACCCGCTGGCGCAGAAAGCGGCAGAGAACAATCCGGAACTGGCTGCCTTCATCGACGAATGCCGCAACACCAAAGTGGCCGAAGCCGACATGGCCACGATGGAGAAGAAAGGCGTTGCCACCGGTTTCTACGCCACGCACCCGCTGACCGGCGAAGCGATTCCGGTCTGGGCAGCCAACTTCGTGCTGATGGAGTACGGTACGGGCGCAGTGATGGCCGTTCCGGGTCACGATCAGCGCGACTACGAATTTGCTACCAAATACAACCTCGCAATCAAGCCGGTTATCCTCGCGGCCGACGGCACTGAGCCGGACCTGTCCGAACAGGCGCTGACTGAGAAAGGCACCCTGTTCAACTCCGGTGAGTTCAGCGGCCTGAGCTTTGAAGAGGGCTTCAACGCCATTGCTGACAAGCTGGCAGAACTGGGCGTTGGTGAGCGTAAAGTTAACTACCGTCTGCGCGACTGGGGTGTTTCCCGTCAGCGTTACTGGGGCGCGCCAATCCCGATGGTCACCCTGGAAGATGGCACCGTCCTGCCTACGCCAGAAGATCAGCTCCCGGTGATCCTGCCGGAAGACGTGGTCATGGACGGTATCACCAGCCCGATCAAAGCCGATCCAGAGTGGGCGAAGACCACCGTGAACGGCATGCCTGCGCTGCGTGAAACCGACACCTTCGACACCTTTATGGAGTCCTCCTGGTACTACGCGCGCTATACCTGCCCGCAATATCAGGAAGGCATGCTGGATTCCGATGCGGCAAACTACTGGCTGCCGGTGGATATCTATATCGGCGGGATCGAACACGCCATCATGCACCTGCTCTACTTCCGCTTCTTCCACAAGCTGATGCGCGACGCGGGCCTGGTGAACTCTGACGAGCCAGCAAAACAGCTGCTGTGTCAGGGCATGGTGCTGGCGGATGCCTTCTACTACGTCGGTGTGAACGGCGAGCGTAACTGGGTCTCTCCGGTTGATGCCATCGTTGAGCGCGACGAGAAAGGCCGCATCGTTAAAGCGAAAGATGCCGCGGGCCACGAGCTGGTCTATACCGGCATGAGCAAAATGTCGAAGTCCAAAAACAACGGCATTGACCCGCAGGTAATGGTTGAGCGTTACGGTGCCGATACCGTGCGTCTGTTCATGATGTTTGCCTCCCCGGCAGACATGACCCTTGAGTGGCAGGAGTCCGGCGTTGAAGGGGCTAACCGCTTCCTGAAACGTGTCTGGAAACTGGTTTACGAGCACACTTCTCAGGGCGAAGCACCGGCACTGGATACCGCGGCACTGACGGAAGATCAGCAGGCGCTGCGTCGTGATGTTCATAAAACTATTGCTAAAGTGACCGATGATATTGGTCGCCGTCAGACCTTCAATACCGCAATTGCGGCTATTATGGAATTGATGAACAAGCTGGCGAAAGCCCCGCAGGAAGGCGAGCAGGATCGTGCCTTGATGCGTGAAGCGCTGCTGGCGGTTGTCCGTATGCTGAACCCGTTCACCCCTCATGCCAGCTTTACCCTGTGGCAGGAGCTGAAAGGCGAAGGCGATATCGACAATGCACCGTGGCCGGTGGCGGATGAATCCGCAATGGTGGAAAACACCACGCTGGTCGTCGTGCAGGTCAACGGCAAAGTTCGCGGTAAAATCACTGTTCCGGTTGATGCAACCGAAGAGCAGGTCCGCGAGCGTGCTGGCCAGGAACATCTGGTGGCGAAGTATCTCGATGGCGTTACCGTACGTAAAGTGATCTACGTGCCCGGTAAACTGCTGAACCTGGTCGTTGGCTAAGCGCGGGAGGAAGCGTGCGACAACTGGCAACATTACTGTTATCGCTGGCGGTGTTGGTCACCGCCGGCTGTGGCTGGCACCTGCGCAACACCACACAGGTGCCGGAACAGATGAAAACGATGATTTTCGATTCGAGCGATCCTAATGGTCCGCTTAGCCGTTCCATTCGTAACCAGCTGCGCCTTAACGGCGTTGACCTGATCGAAAAAGGGACGCTGCGCCAGGATATACCGTCATTCCGCGTATTAAGCTTGACCCTGAGCCAGGATACCGCCTCCATCTTCCAGGATGGTCGTACTGCGGAATACCAGATGGTGATGGAAGTCCACGCCGCGGTTCTGATCCCGGGTAGCGATATTTACCCTATCAGCACCAAGGTCTACCGTTCGTTCTTCGATAACCCGCAGACTGCGCTGGCGAAAGATGCTGAGCAGACCATTATCGTCAACGAAATGTATGACAAGGCGGCGGAGCAGCTGATCCGTAAGCTGCCGAGCGTCCATACCGCTGAAAAAGAGAATGACCGTAAAGCTGAAATTACCGCTCAGCCAGCGACATCCTCACCTCGCGTCACTACGACGCTGGGTCAGTAATGCTCCGGTTGTACCCTGAACAACTCCGCGCGCAGCTCAATGAAGGGCTGCGCGCGGCGTATCTGCTTCTCGGAAACGATCCGCTGCTGCTGCAGGAAAGCCAGGACGCCGTACGTCAGCTTGCGGCAACCCAGGGCTTTGACGAGCACCACAGTTTCACTCTGGATAACAGCACCGACTGGCAGGAGATTTTCTCTCTTTGCCAGGCGATGAGCCTGTTTGCCGCCCGGCAAACCCTGCTTATTCAGCTCCCGGAAAACGGCCCCAATGCGGCCATCAACGAACAGCTGGCCACGCTGGTGAGTCTGCTGCACGGCGATCTTCTGCTGATTGTTCGCGGCAACAAACTGACTAAAGCCCAGGAGAATGCCGCCTGGTTTACCGCGCTGGCAAACCATTCGGTGCTGGTGACCTGCCAGACGCCGGAGCAGACGCATCTGCCGAAATGGGTGGCGGCCCGGGCGAAGCAGAACAATCTTCAGCTCGATGACGCGGCGAACCAGCTGCTCTGCTACTGCTACGAAGGCAACCTGCTGGCCCTTGCCCAGGCCCTTGAGCGGCTGTCGCTGCTCTGGCCGGATGGCAAACTGACCCTGCCGCGCGTCGAGCAGGCGGTTAACGACGCCGCACACTTTACCCCTTTCCACTGGGTTGATGCCCTGCTCTCGGCGAAGAGCAAGCGCGCCCTGCATATCCTGCAACAGCTGCGTCTGGAAGGCAGTGAGCCGGTGATCCTGCTGCGCACCTTACAGCGGGAACTGCTGCTGCTGCTGACCCTGAAACGTCAGTCAGCGCACACCCCCTTACGCGCGCTGTTTGATAAACACCGGGTCTGGCAGAATCGTCGCAGCATGACCACCGAGGCCCTGAACCGCCTGAGCGCGGAACAGCTGCGCCAGGCCGTTCAGCTGCTGACGCGTACAGAGCTGACCCTGAAGCAGGATTACGGCCAGTCGATCTGGTCCGAGCTGGAAAGCCTTTCCCTGTTGCTGTGCCACAAAGCGCTGGCCGATATCTTTATAGAAGGGTAAGAGATGCGCTCTCTCCAGGCCCTGTTTGGCGGCACCTTTGACCCGATACACTACGGGCACCTGAAACCGGTCGAAATTCTGGCGAACCAGATTGGCCTGCAGCGCGTCACTATTATGCCGAACAACGTGCCGCCGCACCGCCCGCAGCCCGAGGCCAGCCCTGCCCAGCGCAAAGAGATGCTGGAGCTGGCGATTGCCGATAAGCCGCTGTTTCGCCTTGATGAGCGCGAGCTGCGCCGGGACACCCCGTCTTATACCGCCGAAACGCTGCAGGCGTGGCGCGCCGAGCAGGGGCCGGAAACGCCGCTGGCGTTTATCATCGGTCAGGACTCGCTGCTCAACTTCCCGGGCTGGTATCAGTATCAGACGATCCTCGATAACAGCCATCTGATCGTCTGCCGTCGCCCGGGCTATTCCCTGACGATGAAAGAGGAGCAGCATCAGCAGTGGCTGGAGCAGCACCTGACCTATCAGGTTGAAGATCTGCATACTCTGCCGGCCGGTAAAATTTACCTGGCAGAAACGCCGTGGTTTGATATTTCGGCCACGCTGATCCGCCAGCGTCTGCAGCAGGGCCTCCCCTGTGATGAGATGTTACCGGCTGCGGTGCTGCGTTACATTCAGCAGCAGGGTCTGTATCAGAAAAGCAGCAACTGACTGGGCGGCGGGAGAAAAAGCGCGCCATTCGCGCTCTCGCCATTGACACCCCCGTCCAGGCTGATATCCTCCGCTGCCAGACTTCCCGCCAGCACTGTTTTACAAAAACTGTTTTACAAAAATGGCGATGCAATCTCCGGCATAGGGTGGGATGATACCCGCCTTCGCAGGCCCGTCCGGTGACATTTGTCCCGACACTGCGGCCAGTTCAGGTATACTGTCTGGCTACGAATTTACAGTTATTCAATCTCACTTTCCCAGGGGGAAAACTTGCAGGGTAAAGCACTCCAGGATTTTGTTATCGACAAAATTGATGACCTGAAAGGTCAGGACATCATCGCCATCGACGTTCAGGGCAAATCAAGCATCACCGATTGCATGATTATCTGCACCGGTACCTCCACTCGCCACGTTGCGTCCATCGCTGACCATGTGGTTCAGGAATCCCGCGCTGCCGGTATGCTGCCGCTGGGCGTAGAAGGCGAAGCGACCGCTGACTGGGTCGTCGTTGACCTTGGCGATGTGATTGTCCATGTCATGCAGGAAGAGAGCCGTCGCCTGTATGAGCTGGAAAAACTCTGGGGTTAATGCGTGAAGCTGCAACTGGTAGCCGTCGGCACAAAAATGCCTGACTGGGTACAAACGGGGTTTACTGAATATCTGCGTCGTTTTCCGAAAGACATGCCGTTTGAGCTGGTGGAGATCCCCGCCGGCAAACGCGGCAAAAACGCAGATATCAAACGCATTCTCGACAAAGAGGGTGAACTGATGCTGGCTGCCGCAGGCAAAAACCGCATCGTCACGCTCGATATTCCGGGCAAACCCTGGGATACACCGCAGCTGGCGCATGAACTGGAGCGCTGGAAGCAGGACGGTCGCGACGTCAGCCTGTTAATTGGCGGTCCGGAAGGGTTATCTCCCGCCTGCAAAGCGGCAGCAGAACAGAGTTGGTCTCTCTCCGCGCTGACGCTGCCCCACCCGCTGGTTCGGGTGTTGGTTGCTGAAAGTCTCTATCGCGCGTGGAGCATCACGACTAACCATCCTTATCACCGTGAGTAATGATGACGTCCTGGATAAATTAAGCAGCGGATGAAACTACAGAATTCTTTTCGCGACTATACGGCTGAGTCCGCGCTGTTTGTGCGCCGGGCGCTGGTCGCCTTTTTGGGGATTTTGCTGCTGACTGGCGTGCTGATCGCTAACCTCTATAATCTGCAGATTGTCCGTTTTACCGATTACCAGACCCGCTCCAACGAAAACCGCATCAAACTCGTCCCCATCGCCCCAAGCCGCGGCATTATCTACGATCGCAACGGTACGCCACTGGCGCTGAACCGCACGATCTACCAGATTGAAATGATGCCTGAGAAGGTCGATAACGTGCAGGATACGCTTGAAGCGCTGCGCAGCGTGGTCGATCTGAATGATGACGATATTGCCGCCTTCAAAAAAGAGCGCTCCCGTTCGCATCGCTTTACGTCGATCCCGGTAAAAACCAACCTCACCGAGGTGCAGGTCGCCCGTTTCGCCGTGAACCAGTACCGCTTTCCGGGTGTAGAAGTCAAAGGCTACAAGCGCCGCTTCTACCCGTACGGCTCTGCCCTGACGCACGTCATCGGCTATGTCTCGAAAATCAACGATAAAGACGTCGACAGGCTGGATAAAGACGGCAAGCTCGCCAACTACGCGGCAACGCACGATATTGGCAAGCTGGGCATTGAGCGCTATTACGAAGATATGCTCCACGGCCAGACCGGTTACGAAGAGGTTGAAGTCAACAACCGTGGCCGGGTGATCCGTCAGCTAAAAGAGGTGCCGCCTCAGGCCGGGCATGACATCTATCTGACCCTGGATCTCAAACTGCAGCAGTATGTTGAAACCCTGCTGGCAGGCAGCCGTGCGGCGGTCATTGTGAGCGACCCGCGCAGCGGCAGCATTCTGGCGCTGGTCTCGACCCCAAGCTATGACCCGAACCTGTTCGTCGATGGCATCTCCAGCAAGGACTATTCTGGCCTGCTCAACGACCCGAACACGCCGCTGGTTAACCGCGCGACTCAGGGGGTCTATCCGCCTGCCTCGACGGTGAAACCTTATGTGGCGGTCTCCGCGCTGAGCGCCGGGGTGATCACCCGCAATACCGGCCTCTTCGATCCGGGCTGGTGGCAGTTGCCCGGCTCGGAAAAACGCTACCGCGACTGGAAGAAATGGGGCCACGGTCATCTGAACGTCACCAAATCGCTGGAGGAGTCGGCAGATACCTTCTTCTACCAGGTTGCCTACGACATGGGCATCGACCGTCTGTCGGAATGGATGGGCAAATTTGGCTACGGTCATTACACCGGTATCGACCTGTCAGAAGAGCGCTCCGGTAACATGCCAACCCGCGAATGGAAGCTGAAACGCTTTAAAAAACCCTGGTACCAGGGTGACACCATTCCGGTGGGCATCGGCCAGGGCTACTGGACCGCCACCCCGATCCAGATGAACAAAGCGCTGATGATCCTCATCAACGACGGGGTGGTGAAAGTGCCACACCTGCTGATGAGCACCGTCGAAGACGGCAAAAAAGTGCCGTGGTCGCAGCCGCATGAGCCGCCGGTGGGTGATATCCATTCCGGTTACTGGGAAATTGCCAAAGACGGGATGTACGGTGTAGCCAACCGCGCGAACGGTACGGCGCACAAGTATTTTGCCGGCGCTCCTTATAAAATCGCGGCGAAATCCGGTACCGCTCAGGTGTTTGGCCTGAAAGCGAACGAAACCTATAACGCGCATAAAATTGCTGAGCGTCTGCGTGACCATAAGCTGATGATTGCGTTTGCTCCATACGATAACCCGCAGGTCGCCGTGTCGATTATTCTGGAAAACGGCGGTGCAGGCCCGGCGGTCGGTACCATCATGCGCCAGATCCTTGACCACATCATGCTGGGTGACAACAACACTGAACTGCCGAGTGAAAGCCCGGCTGCCGCCGGCGCGGAGGACCAATAATCGTGACGGATAATCCGAATAAAAAATCGCTGTGGGACAAGATCCACATCGACCCCGCCATGCTGCTGATCCTGCTGGCCCTGCTGGTCTACAGTGCACTGGTCATCTGGAGCGCCAGCGGCCAGGATCTCGGTATGACGGAACGCAAGATTGGCCAGATCACTATGGGTCTGGTCATCATGGTGGTCATGGCGCAGATCCCTCCGCGGGTCTACGAGGGCTGGGCGCCCTATCTCTATATTTTCTGTATTATTCTGCTGGTGGCGGTGGATGCCTTTGGCGCCATCTCGAAAGGCGCGCAGCGCTGGCTCGACCTCGGTATTGTGCGTTTTCAGCCCTCAGAGATAGCGAAAATCGCCGTCCCCCTGATGGTGGCACGCTTCATTAACCGTGACGTCTGCCCGCCGTCGTTGAAAAACACCGCTATTGCACTGGTGCTGATCTTCCTGCCGACGCTGCTGGTAGCCGCCCAGCCGGACCTCGGCACCTCGATTCTGATCGCCCTTTCCGGCCTGTTCGTTCTGTTCCTCTCCGGGCTGAGCTGGCGGCTTATCGGCATTGCGGTGGTGCTGGTTGCCGCCTTTATCCCGATCCTGTGGTTCTTCCTGATGCACGATTATCAGCGCCAGCGCGTGATGATGTTGCTCGATCCGGAGAGCGACCCGCTCGGGGCAGGCTATCATATTATACAGTCGAAGATTGCGATCGGTTCTGGCGGCCTGCGCGGTAAGGGCTGGCTGCACGGTACCCAGTCGCAGCTTGAGTTTCTGCCCGAACGTCACACCGACTTTATCTTCGCGGTTCTGGCAGAAGAGTTAGGCCTGGTCGGGATATTGATCCTGCTGGCGCTGTACCTGCTGCTCATCATGCGCGGATTGTGGATAGCCGCCCGGGCGCAAACCACCTTTGGTCGCGTGATGGCCGGTGGCTTGATGTTGATTTTATTCGTTTATGTTTTCGTAAATATTGGTATGGTGAGCGGTATTCTGCCGGTGGTAGGCGTACCGCTTCCGCTGGTGAGTTACGGAGGCTCGGCCCTGATTGTTCTGATGGCCGGGTTCGGGATCGTGATGTCGATCCATACACACAGAAAAATGTTGTCAAAAAGCGTATAAGGGGCACGCAATGCGTAAGCAGTGGTCTGGGATCTGCATCGCAGTGAGTTTACTGGCAGCCTGTACAAGTGACGATGGTCAGCAGCAAGCGACCGTCGCACCTGCGCAGCCGGCAGTTTGTAACGGTCCGGTGGTTGAGATCAGCGGAGCCGATCCGCGTTTTGAACCGCTGAGCGCCACCGCCAATCAGGACTACGAACGCGACGGTAAAAGCTACAAAATCGTTCAGGATCCTTCCCGATTCAGTCAGGCTGGCCTGGCGGCTATTTATGATGCCGAGCCGGGAAGCAACCTGACCGCCAGCGGCGAAGCGTTCGACCCGATGCAGCTCACCGCTGCGCACCCGACTCTGCCGATCCCGAGCTATGCGCGTATCACCAACCTGGCGAATGGCCGGATGATCGTGGTGCGTATCAACGATCGTGGCCCTTACGGCAACGATCGTGCGATTTCGCTCTCGCGTGCTGCGGCCGACCGCCTGAATACGTCGAATAACACCAAGGTGCGCATCGACCCGATTATAGTCGCGCAGGACGGGTCACTCTCCGGCCCGGGTATGGCCTGTACCACCGTGGCGAAACAGACCTATGCCCTGCCCGCGCGTCCCGATCTGAGCAGCGGTATGGGTGGTGCATCGTCCGTTTCCGAACCTGCGCCGCAGGGTGACGTGCATCCCATCAGTAATGACACGCTGAAAAGCGAAGACAGCATGGGCGCGCCGGTCAGCAGCAGCGGCTTCCTTGGCGCGCCGACCACCCTCGCTCCTGGCGTGCTGGAAGGTAGCGAACCGCCTGCACCTCAGCCGGTGGTCACCGCGCCGGTGAACCAGACGGCACCGGTCACGGCTCCTGTAACAGCACCGACTCAGGCCCCGGTCACGGCACCCGTTTCTGCACCAGCCCAGACCGGCGGCTACGTCGTTCAGGTTGGCGCGGTCAGCGACCAGGCTCGTGCTCAGCAGTATCAACAGCGCCTCGGCCAGCAGTTTGGCGTGCCGGGTCGTGTTGAGCAAAATGGCGCGGTATGGCGTATTCAGCTAGGCCCGTTTGCCAGCAAATCTGAAGCGGCCGCTTTGCAGCAACGTCTGCAGAATGAAGCGCAGTTACAGTCATTTATCGCTGTTGCAAAATGATTAATCAGCGGTATCCGAATTGTCATTTTTTGTCATGTTGATTCACACTCTCATGCTGAAAGTCGGATGCCTGCCTGTATAGCATTTGCTATAGTAAGGCACTTTTTTTAATTCCATCACGGATGTCGTTGTTCTGACCATGAAGACCACTTTCTCCGCTCGTTTTATGCAGCGCATGGCGCTCACTACGGCGCTTTGCGCAGCAACGCTCTCCGTTGCTCACGCCGATGACCTGAATATCAAGACCATGATCCCTGGCGTTCCGCAGATCGACGCGGAATCCTACATCCTGATCGATTACAACTCCGGCAAAGTGTTGGCTGAACAGAACGCTGATGCACGACGCGACCCGGCCAGTCTGACTAAAATGATGACCAGCTACGTCATCGGTCAGGCCATGAAAGCAGGCAAATTCAAAGAAACCGACCTGGTGACCATCGGTAACGATGCGTGGGCCACCGGCAACCCGGTGTTCAAGGGCTCATCTCTGATGTTCCTGAAACCCGGCATGCAGGTTCCCGTTTCCCAGCTGATCCGTGGTATCAACCTGCAGTCTGGTAACGACGCCTGCGTGGCGATGGCAGATTTTGCTGCGGGCAGCCAGGACGCTTTTGTCGGCCTGATGAACAGCTACGTTACCGCGCTGGGTCTGAAAAACAGCCATTTCCAGACCGTTCACGGCCTGGATGCTGACGGTCAGTACAGCTCCGCGCGCGATATGGCCCTGATCGGCCAGGCGCTGATCCGTGACGTGCCGAACGAATACACCATCTATAAAGAGAAAGAGTTTACCTTTAACGGTATTCGTCAGACCAACCGTAACGGCCTGCTGTGGGATAACAGCCTGAACGTTGACGGCATCAAAACCGGTCACACTGACAAAGCCGGCTACAACCTGGTAGCCTCTGCCACCGAAGGCCAGATGCGTCTGATCTCTGCCGTGATGGGCGGTCGTACCTTCAAAGGGCGTGAAACCGAAAGCAAAAAACTGCTGACCTGGGGCTTCCGCTTCTTCGAAACCGTGAATCCACTGAAAGCGGGCAAAGAGTTCGCCTCTGAGCCGGTATGGTTCGGTGATAACGATCGCGCCTCTCTGGGCGTTGATAAAGATCTCTACCTGACTATCCCACGCGGCCGCATGAAAGATCTGAAGGCCAGCTATGTGCTGACCGCCAGCGAGCTGCACGCCCCGCTGAAGAAAAACCAGGTCGTGGGCACCATCAACTTCCAGCTCGATGGCAAAACCATCGATCAGCGCCCACTGGTGGTACTGGACGAAATCCCGGAAGGCAATTTCTTCGGCAAAATCATTGATTACATTAAACTGATGTTCCATCACTGGTTTGGTTAAGAATTGAACACTTGAAAGTGTGATTTCCGTCCCCATATACTATGTAACCTGATAACTCCCACCCGACGTGGGAGTTATTATTTTTTTGACGTACTGCCGGAGCTCACATGAAAACCAAACTTAACGAACTGCTTGAATTCCCTACTCCTTTTACTTACAAAGTAATGGGGCAGGCGTTGCCTGAGCTGGTTGATCAGGTGGTTGAAGTGGTCCAGCGCCATGCGCCAGGCGACTACTCTCCGACGGTGAAACCAAGCAGCAAAGGCAACTACCACTCCGTGTCTATCACCATCACGGCAACGCATATTGAACAAGTCGAGACGCTGTACGAAGAGCTCGGCAATATCGATATCGTACGTATGGTGCTGTAACGCCTTTCGGTTACCCGCATCGCCGGGTAACCTGTTTCCCCTCTGTGATATACTCCCCGCTACAGTTTGTCCCTTCGTTCGGAGATATCGTTTTGTATCAGGATACTATTCTCGTCCGCCAGCTTGGGCTGCAGCCCTATGAACCTGTCTCCCAGGCTATGCATGAATTCACTGACACGCGCGACGAGAACACGCTGGATGAGATCTGGCTGGTAGAGCATCCCCCGGTGTTTACCCAGGGTCAGGCCGGTAAAGCAGAGCATCTGCTGATGCCTGGCGATATTCCGGTTATCCAGAGCGATCGTGGCGGGCAGATCACTTACCACGGACCGGGTCAGCAGGTGATGTATGTCCTGCTTAACCTGAAGCGCAGGAAGCTCGGCGTACGCGAACTGGTGACGCTGCTTGAACAGACGGTGGTCAATACGCTGGCAGAATTTGATATTGAAGCGCACCCGCGCGCGGATGCGCCTGGCGTCTATGTCGGCGAAATGAAAATATGTTCACTCGGTCTGCGTATTCGTAAAGGGTGTTCTTTCCACGGCCTGGCATTAAATATCAATATGGATCTTTCGCCTTTCCAGCGAATCAATCCATGCGGTTATGCCGGGATGGAAATGGCGCAAATGCGTCAGTGGGTCGAGACCATTACCCCTGAAATTGCGCGGCCTCATCTGATTAATGCTTTTTTAGCCCTGCTAAACAATCCACCCCATAAATATATTACTGCTTAATTACCTCTCCCGTTTGGCTCATTATTTGGTGAGCCATTCTTATTTCAGGGCTTTTACGCTTTACAACAATCCGTAGTTTCTATATTTTCAAAAAGCCCGCAACGCGCCTGTGTATAAGCATTTACCTCTTTTCTGCTCCGGCATGGCCCACCGACTGGCACGGATTGCGCCTGCGCAAAGATTAGACAACACAATGATTTAGCTTAAAATGTTTATTCGCAAAAACAGTTTGACCATAACAATAAGCACATTATTTAAATTCAACTATTATTTATATTGTGAATAAAGAGGGAGGAATAGCGTGGATAATAATAATTCACCAGAAAAGCGCTTGAGCGATCCAGATAGTGAAGCTAAACCACAAATTTTTCGGACTTTACGCAATATTGACCTCAATCTGTTGACCATTTTTGAGGCGGTGTATGTCCACAAAGGCATCGTTAATGCTGCGAAAATCCTCAATCTCACTCCCTCGGCAATAAGTCAATCCATTCAAAAATTACGGACAATTTTTCCCGACCCGTTGTTTATTCGTAAAGGCCAGGGCGTGACCCCCACCGCTTACGCCACGCATCTGCACGAATACATCAGCCAGGGGCTGGAGTCGATTCTCGGGGCGCTGGATTTAACCGGCAGTTACGATAAGCAGCGCACCATTACCATTGGCACCACCCCGACCGTGGGCGCGCTGGTTCTGCCGCAGATTTATCAGGCCGTGAAAACGCACGCGCCACACCTGATGCTGCGTAATATTTCGGTCACTGACGCCGAGACGCAGTTAGGCCAGTTCCAGACCGACCTGATCGTCGACAGCAACTCCCTGAATGCCCGTGCTTTGAGCCACAACGTGCTGTTCGCTGACAGGCTGCTGCTGATCTGCCGTAAACACCATCCGGCCCTAAGCCAGGCCGCTACGGTGGACAATCTGCAGCACTACGAGCAAACGCTGCTGATGCTGGAAGGGCAAAACCTGAATGGGCTACGGCAACGTATTAACGACATTTTCCCTGAAAAGCAGGTGAACTTTAGCAGTTACAATCTCTTTACGATTGCCGCGCTGATTGGCAACAGCGATCTGATTGGTATCATCCCGGAGCGGCTGTTTAACCTGGTACGCCACTGCTGGCCGCTGGAGCAGATCCCCTTCGCCCCCCTCAACGCCGAATGTGTTGAAATCTCGCTGTATTACAACAAGCTGAGCCTGCGCGACCCGGTGCTTGAAAATCTGATTAACGTCATCCGCCAGGCCTTCTGAACAGAGGCCATGACCCGCAAAGCCGTGCTGACCCACACAAAAGGCACTAAACAACAACTATTTTACAATTTGGCGACCGGGCAGGCTGCTTTATCGTCCGTATCAATGATATACTGCCTGTCGTTCGTTCAAAAATAGTTGATAAATACAACATTCCCTTGAATTGAAACGCTTTCCTTCGATTTTCGCAACTGGAAGACGCACGCTATGAGTAAACCCATTGTGATGGAACGTGGTGTTAAATACCGCGATGCCGATAAAATGGCCCTAATCCCGGTTAAAAACGTGGCTACGGAGCGCGAAGCGCTGTTAAGAAAACCGGCATGGATGAAAATCAAACTTCCGGCGGACTCCTCGCGTATTCAGGGAATCAAAGCGGCGATGCGCAAAAACGGCCTTCACTCCGTTTGTGAAGAGGCCTCCTGCCCGAACCTTGCTGAATGTTTTAACCACGGCACCGCGACCTTCATGATCCTCGGCGCGATTTGTACCCGCCGCTGCCCGTTCTGTGACGTTGCCCACGGTCGCCCTGTTGCTCCTGACGCTAATGAACCGCAGAAACTGGGTCAGACAATCGCTGATATGGCGCTGCGCTACGTGGTTATCACCTCCGTTGACCGCGACGATCTGCGCGACGGTGGGGCACAGCACTTTGCCGACTGCATCACGGCTATCCGCGAAAAAAGCCCGAACATCAAAATCGAAACGCTGGTACCCGACTTCCGTGGCCGTATGGACCGTGCGCTCGAGATCCTTAACGCCACCCCGCCAGACGTGTTTAACCACAACCTGGAAAACGTACCGCGTCTCTATCGTCAGGTGCGTCCGGGTGCCGATTACAACTGGTCGCTGAAGCTGCTGGAGCGCTTTAAAGAAGCGCATCCGGAGATCCCAACCAAATCCGGTCTGATGGTCGGTCTGGGTGAAACCAACGAAGAGATCATCGAAGTGATGCGCGATCTGCGTCGTCACGGCGTTACCATGCTGACGCTGGGCCAGTATCTGCAGCCGAGCCGTCACCATCTGCCGGTGCAGCGCTACGTGAGCCCGGAAGAGTTTGAAGAGATGAAAGCTGAAGCGATGGCGATGGGCTTCACCCACGCTGCCTGCGGCCCATTCGTTCGTTCTTCCTACCACGCCGATATGCAGGCGAAAGGCGAAGAAGTGAAGTAAACCCGTCACAAAGGTTTACATTTCACCCATAAAAAAACCGGCATAAGCCGGTTTTTTTTTATCGCAAGCCATGAGGCGTGGCCGTTACTCTTTGTGGGAGAGTTTCTCAGCAGTGATATCCGCATCGGCAGTTTTCTTCGCCGTGGCGTCATCGTCGTTCATCGCCTTCTTGAAGCCTTTGATAGCAGCACCCAGGTCTCCGCCCAGCGTACGTAATTTCTTGGTACCAAACAGCAGGACAACCAGTGCGGCTACCACCAGCAGTTTGGTAATACTAATCTCACCCATAGATACCTTCTTGACGTAAACAGGCTGCGTTTCGCGCCTTAAAAACCCGACGTTATTAACGGTCATTTGACGCCCGCACACAATAGCAATCTGTAACAAGGTGAATCAAGCGTTGTTTAAAAAACGTCACAATAATTGCGGAGGGGCGAAGCGTCGGTTGCGCAGGACCGGCAGCTGTTGACGCGCCAGGGTAATGCGTTCCCGGCTAATCTCAGCAAACAGCAGCGCTGGCCCCTCAGCCGCGGCCGCGATGGTCACGCCGAGGGGGTCGATAATACGGCTCTGACCGATATTCTTGTTGCCGCACTCCCCTGCTGCCACTACATAGCAGGTGGTATCCAGCGCCCGGGCGGCCAGCAGCGTTGACCAGTGGTGCTCCTTGAGCGGCCCTCTAACCCACGCCGCAGGCAGGACCAACACTTCTGCCCCCGCCAGCGCCAGATTCAACGCCATCTCCGGGAAGCGCAAATCGTAGCAGGTCATCAACCCCAGACGGATACCGTCGATCTCGATCAGCGGCGGCACCATCGTGCCCGCATCCACCAGCCTGGATTCCCGGATACTGAACGCATCGTAAAGATGCAGCTTGGCGTACTGCTCAACGATCCTGCCACCTCGCAGCACCACCAGGGTGTTAACCGCCCTGCCCGCAGTTGACGGGATATGCACGGTCAGCACGGTAGTCATCTGATTGTGGGCACTCTCCGCCTGCAGCATCGTCAAAAAGCCGCCGTCCAGCGGCTGGGCCGACTTCACGGACAGATCGGGATCGTTATCATCGCGGGCCAGCAGTGCTTCGGGCAGCACCAGCAGGGATGCCCCCTGCGCTGCCGCCTGCGCCATCAGCGAAGTGCAGGTTTCGGCATTTTTTTGCCAGTTTGCCGTTACTGCAAATTGTCCAACCGCAACATACATATTTTCCCCTTGCCGCAAACGGCGTTACACTCAAAGTCCTTACACATCAAATAGCAGGTATTGTTCGTGTTTCAACTTCTTTTAGCCGTTTTTATCGGTGGGGGCACAGGAAGCGTGGCTCGCTGGCTGTTGAGCATGCGGTTTAACCCTCTGCATCAGCAGATCCCGTTTGGCACGCTCGCGGCCAACCTGATCGGGGCTTTTATCATTGGGCTGGGTCTGGCGTGGTTCAACCGAATGACCCACATCGATCCGGTATGGAAAGTTCTGATCACCACCGGCTTCTGCGGCGGGTTGACCACCTTTTCGACGTTCTCGGCAGAGGTGGTGTTTCTGCTGCAGGATGGCCGCGCGGCCTGGGCGCTGCTGAACATTGCGGTTAACCTGCTGGGTTCGTTAATGATGACCGCGCTCGCATTTTGGTTAATTTCTGCGGTTAATGCTCACTAAAAGACGCGGACCTTAATGTTGGCTTAATTTTTCTCAGGCAACCTGTCACCACATACACTGAGGGTGACGCAATGAAAGAGAAAATAACAAATGCGGGGATGGTCGTACTGAGCGTGGCGATCCTGGCCAGCTTTTTGAGACTCTACTTGTTCAGCTGAGCCAGAACGAAAAAAACCCGCTCAGGGAGCGGGTTTTGAAATTCTTGCTGGTCTCGTCTGAATTACAGAGCGATGACGTTAGCAGCAGAAGGGCCTTTGGCACCGTTAGTGATTTCAAACTCAACGCGCTGACCTTCAGCCAGGGTTTTGAAACCATTGCTCTGGATTGCAGAGAAGTGTACGAACACGTCTTTGCTGCCATCTTCCGGAGTAATGAAACCGAATCCTTTGGATTCATTAAACCACTTAACGTTACCTTTAATCTTAGACATCAAAATTACCTTTACATGAAAATTGGACACAAATGCTGTGTCGGGTATCAGTACAACAATTGTGAGCGGTTTTGTCCAGCGCCTTTTTGTAGAAAAGTGACAAAAGTCGCGTTAATTTTTTGCCCCCAATTTTTATCCTTTACCTTTCAAGAAGTGGTTATTAAATCACCAGTACGTGAAGTTTTTTCAGTTAAAACTGGAAGCGCATCCAGGCGAAGTAGACATTACCGTTGTTATAGGTGCCCGGGATATACGTCATCTGGAAAGTGGCCGGTCCGTACCCCACGGACGCCAGCGGCAGGACCAGCGGAACGGGGATATAGTTCCAGTTATCACGCGCCGTCACGGCTGCGGTAAAACCGAGCCCCAGATGGAAATTATCATCGGCCAGCGGACGCCAGGTTTTCTCCCAGCCATAGCCCGCTATGGGCTCCCATTTATTGTAGGAGTCTTTGAATGCCATCGCGTAAAGGCCATGCCAGTTACCTTTTTCATCCCAGCGTGACTGGCCAAACCCTGCCCCCCACGGACGCTCATTATAACGATCGGTCTTCTCTTTATCGTAAGCAAAGCGGGCATGCCAGGTAATGGCAGGCACATAGAGATCGTAATGCTCGGGTGCTTCCCAGGTGTCAATCATATCGTTGCGGATAGTTTTGACCCAGGCTTTAAGAGGAGGAACGTCTTTAGCCGTTGCCGCAGTCGAAAAAGTTAACTGAGCAAAAATAAAAGGAAAAATAATGAAAAACTTATTAATAATTGTCACAATCTTGTTACCACTTAACTCTTCGCTGCGTGTTCTCGCCTAGAATAGTGGAATAGAAACCTGACGGCATGGGCGTTTATCTTAATTATTACGCCAGACAGTTAAGAATACTCCTGGTAAAAGCGTGTGCGCCTTAAAATATTTAAGGCGCAATTAAGGAAAATTAACGCTGATGCAATAGCTTATACAGCGCAGGAATTACCAGCATTGATAACAGCGGCGCGCTGACCATGCCGCCAATCATCGGTGCAGCAATGCGCTGCATCACCTCTGCACCGCTGCCTCCGCCCCACATTACCGGCAGCAACCCGGCCATGATGGTGGCTACGGTCATCACTTTGGGGCGCACGCGCAGGACGGCACCCTCGTGAATGGCCTCCATTAATACTGTATTCCCGTAATGTGAATCGCGCGTCCTGTATTTATCCAGCGCCTGATTAAGATAGAGTACCATAATAACGCCAAACTCTGCCGACACCCCTGCCAGGGCAATAAACCCGACCGCCCCCGCCACCGATAAATTATATTCCAGAAGCCATAACAACCAGACACCTCCGATAAGAGAAAAAGGTAAGGTTCCCATGATGATAAGTACATCTGAAATACGTTTAAAGGTCAGCCAGAGCAGAACAAATATAATCACAAGGGTGACCGGCAGGACTATTTTCAGCTTCGCGGTGGCACGCTCCAGATATTCAAATTGTCCCGACCAGGCGAGCGATACCCCCTGGGGCAAAATAACCTTCTGAGTCACCCGCTGCTGCATCTCCTCCACCGCCGATTTGAGATCGCGTCCGCGCAGGTCCACGTAGATCCAGTTAGAGAGCCGGGCATTTTCACTTTTCAGCATCGGTGGCCCCTCGGTCACCAGGATATCCGCCAGCTCGGCCAGCGCAATCTGGCTGCCGTTGGCCGCCACCACCGGCAATGCCCGCAGCTTATCGACAGAATCCCGGCTATCGCGGGGATAGCGCAGATTGATAGGGTAACGCTCGCGCCCCAGGATCACCTCTCCCACCTTATCGCCCCCTACCAGCGTGGCGACCATGCCCTGCAGCTCCTCCACCGAGACGCCATAGCGCGCAGCCTTCTGGCGGTCGATACGGATATCGACATAACGCCCGCCCGCCAGCCGCTCCGCCAGCGCCGAGGTGACGCCGGGCACCTGTTTCACGACCTGCTCAATCTGCTGCGCAACACGTTCAATATCCGCCAGATTGTTGCCGTTGACCTTGATACCGACCGGGCTTTTGATCCCGGTCGCCAGCATGTCGAGGCGGTTACGGATCGGCGGCACCCAGACGTTGGCAATGCCCGGCACCCGCACGGTGCGATCCAGCTCCTCCACCAGTTTCTCCGGCGTCATCCCCGGTCGCCACTGGTCGCGTGGCTTAAAGTGAATGGTCGTCTCCAGCATGGTTAACGGCGCCGGATCGGTTGCCGTCTCCGCCCGACCGGCCTTGCCGAACACCGTGGCCACCTCCGGCACGCTTTTAATTAGCCGATCCGTCTGTTGCAGCAGCCGGGCCGCTTCCCGGGCCGAGATCCCCGGCAGGGTTGATGGCATATACAGCAGGTCCCCCTCGTTCAGCGGCGGCATAAATTCGCTCCCCAGCCGACTCAACGGCCAGAGCGTGACCAGCAGCAGGAGCGCCGCCAGCGCCAGCGTCATTTTTGGAAAACGCAGCACCCGGTCCAGCAGCGGCTCATAGAGGCGGATCAGCACCCGGTTGATCGGATTCGCTTTCTCATCCGGGATGCGTCCACGAATGAAATAGCCCATCAGCACCGGCACCAGGGTAATGCCGAGCCCCGCCGCCACCGCCATCGCCCAGGTTTTGGTGAACGCCAGCGGGGCGAACATGCGCCCTTCCTGCGCCTCCAGCGAAAAGACCGGAATGAACGACAGGGTGATGATCAGCAGACTGCAAAACAGCGCCGGGCCCACCTCAATGGCCGCCCGTTCCGCCAGCCGCCAGTAGTCAGCAGAAGTCGGTTCCTGATCCGGATTGTCGTGACGCCACTGCTCCAGCACCTTGTGCATGTTCTCGATCATCACGATCGCCGCATCGACCATCGCGCCAATGGCAATGGCGATCCCGCCGAGCGACATAATGTTGGCATTGATCCCCTGGTAGTGCATCACCACGAACGCGCCCAGAATGCCCAGCGGCAGCGAGACCACCGCCACCATCGCCGAACGGAAATGGAACAGGAACAGGGCGCAGACCAGCACCACCACCACAAACTCCTCGAGCAGCTTGTGGGTGAGGGTTTCGACGGCATCTTCAATCAGCGTCGAGCGGTCGTAAACCGGGACGATTTCCACCCCAGCAGGCAGCGTATTTTGCAGTTCAGCCAGCTTCGCTTTTACCGCATGCAGCGTCTCCAGCGCGTTCTGCCCGTAGCGCATCACCACCACGCCGCCCGCCACTTCGCCTTCGCCATTCAGCTCGGCCACGCCGCGACGGATCTCCGGGCCGTAGCCAACGCTGGCCACATCCCCCAGCAGGACCGGCACCCCATCACGGGAGGCGATCACCACGTGGCGAAAATCCTCCAGGCTTTGCAGATAGCCGGTGGTGCGCACCATGTACTCCGCCTCGCCCTTTTCAAGCAGGGCGCCGCCGCTCTCTTTGTTGGCCGCCTGCAACGCCGTTACGATTTGGCCGTGAGTGATGTTCAGGGCGCGCATTTTTGCCGGATCGGCAACCACCTGATACTGACGCACCATGCCGCCGATGCTGGCCACCTCCGACACATTGGCCACGCTTTTAAGCTCAAATTTCAGGGTCCAGTCCTGAATGGCGCGCAGATCGGCCAGGCTGTGTTTGCCGCTGCGGTCGATCAGGGCATATTCGTAGATCCAGCCCACCCCGGTGGCATCCGGGCCCAGGGCGACGTTCACCCCGGCCGGCAGCTGCGACTGGACCTGACTTAAATACTCCAGCACCCGCGATCGCGCCCAGTACAGGTCAGTGCCGTCCTCAAACAGCACGTAGACATAAGCATCACCAAACATCGAGAACCCGCGCACCGTTTTCGCACCGGGAACCGAAAGCATTGAGGTCGTCAGCGGCCAGGTCACCTGATCCTCAATCACCTGCGGCGCTTTGCCCGGGAAACTGGCGCGGACAATCACCTGCACGTCCGACAGATCCGGCAGCGCATCCAGCGGCGCGCGCTGCACCGCCCAGATGCCCCACCCCGCCATGATAAGGGCGGCGAGGATCACCAGCAGCCGGTTACGCAGGGACGCTTTAATCACCGCCGCGATCATTTCGCCACCTCCGGCAGCACGCTGCGCAGGCTGGCTTCGGAGTCGATCAGGAACTGCCCGGAGGTGACCACCTCATCCCCCTCCTGCACGCCGGAGCGAATTTCGGTCCACCCCTGCGCGGTCAGCCCGGTCTCCACGTTCACCGGCTGGAAATAGCCCTTGCCGCTGGCCAGCAGCAGGCGTTTGCTGCTCCCGGTGTCGATTACCGCCTCTTCCGGCACGGCCAGCACCGGCGCCCCCGCCGCCGACTGCGCCCGGGAGACGGTCAGGAACATGCCCGGTTTGAGCTGTTGCTGTGGATTGTCCACGACTATTCGCGCCTTCAGGGTGCGCGTGGCGGTATCCATCTGCGGCAGCAGCTCGCTAACCCGCCCGTGAAAACGCATCCCCGGGAAGCTCTCTGAGGTCGCCACCATCTCACTGCCGACGCTCAGGGCCTGCGCCTGCGCCTGGGGATAATCCACCACCAGCCAGACCGGATCGAGACGGGCTATTTCGAACAGCGCGGTCATTGCCGCCACCTGCGCGCCTTCGCGTACGTCCAGTTTCGCCACATAGCCCGCATGCTGGGCTCTGAGGATCAGCGAGGTCTGCGGCTTCCCGCTGCGTTCCAGCGCGCGGATCGCCTCCTCGGGCATAAACTGCAGCTTTAGCCGCTCGCGTGCGGCGGCGGATAAGGCGACATCGCCCAGCGCACGCACCGCCAGATACTCCTGCTGCGCCTGCGTCCACTGGGGGATCCACAGCTGCGCCAGGGCTTCACCGGCCTGCACCTGCTGGAACGGCGCCCGGACATACAGCTTCGTCACCACGCCAGCCGCGGGAGCTGAGAGCACAGTGACGCTGCGTTCATCCGCAGCGATGGTTGCAAAGGCCGTGAAGGGTGAAACCAGCTGACGCAGCTCAGCGCGGGCGGTCTTCATGCCCAGATTTTGCTGCTGGGCAGCACTGATCCCCACGCCTGCTGGCGCATCCTCCTCATCGGCATAGCGCGGCACGAGGTCCATATCCATAAATGGCGACCGCCCCGGCTTATCAAAACGCTGGCCTGGCACCATAGGATCGTACCAGTAAAGCACCTTGCGTTCGGCAGCGGCAGGCACTGCCTCGTGCGAAGCATGACGCTGCCCGGCGTAATAGCCGCCAGCGGCCAGCAGCAATGCCAGAGGCACTGCGACCCGGATTGTGATTTTCATTGTGCCAACTCCTGCGGGATTAACCATTGGATCGCAGCCCAGGTGCGCGCCATCTCGCGCTCTGCCTGATTGACTGCCAGTTCGCTGTCCAGCACGCTGCGCCGTGCCTCAAGCAGGGCGGGCAGCTCTGACTGACCCGAACGATATTGCGCATTCAGCACCGTCAGCCGCTGATGCTGTAACGGCAGCACCTCGTCGCGCTGGCGCTGCCACAGCGTCTGCGCGGCCTGGTACTGTGCTACCAGCGACTGCACCTGCGCGATGTGCTCCCGCTTTATCAGCGTGAGTTCATCCACCGCCTGCAGCGAGCGGGAGACCTCTGCGGCATAGTCCTTGTCCTGGCGTCGCGACTGGAACAGCGGCAGATCGACCGTGAACATGACCCCGGCCATATCGTCATAGCCTTCGGCACGATGGGCGTAGAACACCTCGACATCCACATCCGGGATCGCCGCCACCGCCGATTGCGCCGAGCGGGCTTTCGCAGTCTCGGCTTCGCGCAGTGCGGCTTCCACTTCCGGGTGACGGGCAATGGCCTCTTCGAGCTGGCTGATGTCGGCAGGCAGACGCTGGTAGCGCGGCAGCGGCCCCTTCACGTCCTCGACCTGCTGGCCGGTGAGTTGTAGCAGCCGACTCTGCGCCAGCTGGACGTCACGCCTGGCCAGGGTCGCTTTGTCGCGCATGGCGCTGAGGGTCATGCGCAGAGCCAGCACGCTGTCGGGGCTGGCGCTTCCGGCCCCCACGCTGGCCTTCTGCACGTTCAGCTGCTGCGCTGTCTCATCGACCAGCCGGCTGGCCGATTTCAGCCCCTGCTGCGTCAGGGCCAGCTCCAGCCAGGCCTGGGCAGTATCCCGCTGCAGGGCCGCACGCACCGCGTCCGCTTTCGCCAGCACGCCGCGCGCCTGAGCCTGCAGGGTTTGCGCCTTTCGCTCCCGCTTTTCGTGGCTGACGTAGCTCTGCATGATCCCGACCCGCTGCATGGTCATCCCTTCCCGGGTGAAGCGGCGGTCGTTGCTGCCCTGTACCGGCACGTTTTCAATGCCGAATTTCAGTTTTGGATCGGGTAATTGGCTGGCGGAATCCGCCATCGCATCCAGCGCCCGGGCCTCATTACGGCTGGCGGATAAGGCCGCCGAGTAGCGTTGGGCTTCGGCCAGGGTTTGCTCGAGCGTCCAGGGTGCGGCCTGCCCGGCCGCACTGATAAGCCCGAGCATCACCCCACCGAGCCAGATGCTCAGTGTTGCTCTTTTCATGGGATCCTCGCTTAGCGCAGCGGCGTGAGCGAGATTATCTGAAAGCCGTCGCCGGCCCGCGCCAGCGTAAATGTCACCTGATCGCCCGGTTTCACGGCGCGGGTGTCGACATCGGCTGAAAAGGCAAACGGCATGGTCATGGCGGGCCACTTCAGGGCCGGGATAGGGTCATGCTGGATAACCAGCGCCCGGGCGTCGATCGCCCGAATAACGCCCTGCCCCTGCCACTGCGGAGTCGCCGGAGAGGTGTTGGTGGTCGCCTGAGCGGAATACGAAGAAAGGGTAAAGCACGCGCCAAGCAGCGCGGAAAAGAGTAAAGCACGCATGGTAAAGCTCCTGTTAAACGTAAATTAAAATAAAATCAACGGATTAACAGGTGGATTTATTCCCGGAACCGGCAAAAGCGGATCGTTGCCGGCGGCCCCACGGCGGGCGGAGTGACGACGCTGGACGACGACGCGACAGCGGCGCAGTCCGGGTCATTGAGGGTAATCGTCATGGCGGCAGGCAGCGCCACCAGCTGCGGATGCCCGGTGTCTTTTTGCACCTGCTCCGGCACGCAGTGTTTATCACATAGGCCCGACGGCGCAGGCTCCGCGTGATGCTGCGGCATCGCCATCATGTCCAGATGCTGAAGGGTGGCCGTCTCGCCCTGCACGTTGATGGCGCAGTCGTGTGAAGCCACCGCCACCTGGCTCTGGATCAACAACCAGCCGAAAGCGAACATCAGCATCAGCAGATGTTTTTTCAGATAGCGCAGTCGAAAGATCCAGCTTGCAGGCATAGCAGCGTCCTGGGGTCGCAAAAAGAGACCCGAGTATACGCAGGGATATTCCTGAGATAAAAGCCGTTTTAGATATATTTACGTTTTGTGTGGTTATTGCAGTCTTGCTGTCAGGACAGGACCAACACGCGCCCATTAACGTTACAACAGCGGCAAAATCGGGCTGGATACCCCTTTAGTAGTCGTTTTATTGATTTTGGTCAGCGAGGCCGGTCCATTATTTCGGCACATTTTGTCACCTTAATTTCATTGCTAATTTCTCCTTTCGCTCTGGGGCGTCGGGAACTGAGGGATCCATGCTAACGTTTATCGAGCTCCTGATCGGGGTGGTTGTCATTGTCGGCGTCGCGCGCTACATCATCAAAGGCTACTCCGCCACCGGGGTGTTGTTTGTCGGCGGCCTTGTCCTGCTGATCGTCAGCGCCCTGATGGGCCATAAGGTGCTGCCATCGAGCGCCACCAGCACCGGCTACACCGCAACCGACATCGTCGAATACATCAAAATTCTGCTGATGAGCCGCGGTGGCGATCTGGGAATGATGATCATGATGCTCTGCGGGTTTGCCGCCTACATGACGCATATCGGCGCTAACGATATGGTGGTCAAGCTGGCCTCGAAGCCGCTGAGCTATATCAACTCACCCTACCTGCTGATGATTGCCGCCTATTTCGTCGCCTGTCTGATGTCGCTGGCCGTCTCCTCGGCCACCGGCCTGGGCGTCCTGCTGATGGCCACCCTGTTCCCGGTAATGGTCAACGTGGGGATCAGCCGCGGCGCGGCGGCGGCAATCTGTGCCTCCCCGGCGGCGATTATTCTCTCCCCAACCTCCGGCGACGTGGTGCTGGCCGCCAAAGCCGCCGAGATGCCGCTGATCGACTTCGCCTTTAAAACCACCCTGCCGATCTCCATTGCCGCTATTATCGGCATGGCGATTGCGCACTTCTTCTGGCAGCGCTACCTCGATAAAAAAGAGAACATCTCCCACGAGAGACTCGACGTCAGCGAAATCACCACCACGGCGCCATCCTTCTACGCCATCCTGCCGTTTACGCCGATTATCGGGGTGCTGATTTTTGACGGTAAATGGGGCCCGGAGCTGCACATCATCACCATTCTGGTGATCTGCATGCTGCTGGCGGCGGTTCTGGAGTTTATTCGCGGCTTCAATACCCAGAAGGTCTTTAGCGGCCTGGAAGTGGCCTATCGCGGCATGGCGGATGCCTTTGCCGGCGTGGTAATGCTGCTGGTGGCGGCCGGGGTCTTTGCCCAGGGGCTGAGCACCATCGGCTTTATTCAGAGCCTGATCTCCATTGCCACCTCGTTCGGTTCCGCGAGCATTATCCTGATGATGGTACTGGTGGTGCTGACCATGCTGGCGGCGATGACTACCGGTTCCGGTAACGCCCCCTTCTATGCCTTCGTGGAGATGATCCCGAAACTGGCGCACTCCTCCGGGATCAACCCGGCCTACCTCACCATCCCGATGCTGCAGGCCTCCAACCTGGGCCGTACTATCTCCCCGGTCTCCGGCGTGGTGGTAGCGGTCGCCGGGATGGCGAAAATCTCGCCGTTCGAAGTGGTAAAACGCACCTCGGTGCCGGTTCTCGTCGGGCTGGTCATCGTGATTATCGCCACCGAAGTGCTGGTGCCCGGCACCGCGGTGGGTTAACCGCCCTCACAGCATAAAGCGCCTGCGGGCGCTTTTTGTGCTTTAATAACTCCCAGCAATACCCTGCTTCCAACCACCAGGAATTGACATGTTCAGAAAGGATTTCGTTTTCGCTATCAGCGCAACCGCAGCTGCACTGTGCGCGCTCCCCGCGCAGGCAGCCCCGCTTCAGGCGACGCAATACGCGGATTTTGATCGCTACGTGCTGGCGCTCTCATGGCAATCGGGCTTTTGCCAGAGCCTGCATGACCGCAACCGCGCGGCACCCGATGAGTGTCGCCTGCAAAAAGAGCGAGACGACAAAACCACGATCCTCACCGTTCATGGCCTGTGGCCGGGCTTACCGAAATCCATCGCCGCACGTGGGGTCGACGATCGCCGCTGGATGCGCTATGGCTGCGCCACCCGCCCCATCCCCAACATGCCGGAGGTGAAAGCGGGACGTAAATGTGACGCCGCAGAGACCGGGTTATCGCTGACGGGTGCCGCGAAGCTGAACGAGGTGATGCCCGGCGCGGGGGGGAACTCCTGCCTGGAGCGTTATGAATATGCCAAACACGGGGTGTGTTTCGGTTTCGATCCTGATGCGTATTTCGGCACCATGGTGCGGATGAACCAGGAAGTGAAGGCCAGCCCGCTGGGGCAGTTCCTGGCGGCAAACTACGGCAAAGCCGTCACCCGCAGCGCGTTCGACGCCGCGGTGGCTAAAAGCTGGGGCCCGCAGACGGTCAAAGCCGTCAAGCTCAGCTGCAGCGGCAATCCGGCCTATCTCACCGAAGTACAGCTCACGCTGACCGCCGCCAGCATGAATGCTCCGCTGGCGACCACCTCATTTATTGCCCAACCGCACCCGGGTAACTGCGGGAAGCAGTTTGTGATCGACAAAATCGGTTACTGACCGCTCGCTTTCCGGGCATCCGGACGCACCAGATCAAAACGCTGCTCCTCTCCGATGGCGAAGTACGCCGTCGGGCCACCGGCGCGCAGTACCGGCTGCGCTTTTGCCGTCTGATAGATCCCGTCATGCAGCAGGCTTTCATCGATGTGGATCCCAACCACTTCTCCCAGCACCAGCCAGGTATCGATCTCCGCACCGTTTGCCGCCGTCAGCTGGATGCATTGCGACAGGCGGCATTCAAAGTTGACCGGGCTTTCCGCGACGCGGGGCACTTTTACCACCCGGCTTTCCGCTTTGGTCAGCCCGGCACGTAAAAACTCATCTTCGCCGTGCGGCAGGCTGGCGGAGGTTTCGTTCATGGCGCTGGCCAGCTTGCGGGTAGTGAGATTCCAGACAAACTCCCCGGTTTCCACAATATTGCGCACGCTGTCTTTCCAGCCGGAGCTGGCAAAGCCAATGATCGGCGGATGGTAGTTAAAGCAATTGAAGAAGCTGTACGGCGCCAGATTCGGGCGTCCTTCGGCATCGCAGGAGGCAATCCAGCCAATCGGGCGGGGTCCAACAATGGCATTTAACGGGTCGTGCGGCAGGCCGTGTCCCTGGGAAGGTTGGTAAAAATACATATTGTTCTCTGGATAATTCAGGAAGAAAGACCGGCAGGCACGGATTACGCTTCGCTCATCCCCCTACCCCAAGAGGATCAGCGTAACGCAATCCGTAGAAAAGTAAGACTGAATTTCGTGCTACAGTCTTCGTTGTTCTGCTGTTATGGGTGTTTCACGCTACATAACCTGCGCATAAAAAGGATAATCCAAATTGGCGAAGGATCACCTTTTTTGGCTGAATTTCATACTAATGACCCAGTTGACGCCCCCGGACTAAATCCACGCCATGAATGTGACATTCATCACTTCAAACCGGGGCACAGACTCAGTATTATCAGACATAGTTAAACCCTCGCTACCGGATGGCGAGGGTTTTCTTTTGGCATCTCTTCTGCGGTTGTCGCAGCATTAACGACATGGAGTAAATAATGTCCAGACCCACAATCATCATTAACGAACTCGATGCTGAGCGTATCGACCGCCTGCTGGAGCAACCGGCTTTTGCCTCGCTGCCCGTCGCCGCTGCTTTGAACGACGAACTGGATCGCGCGCAGATGTGCGCTCCGCAGGACATGCCCGCTGACGTGGTGACCATGAACAGTCAGGTGAAGTTTCGCGATCTGACCACGGGTGAAGTGCGCACCCGCACGCTGGTCTATCCGGCGCAGATGACCGACAGCAGCACACAGCTATCGGTGCTGGCGCCGGTTGGTGCAGCATTAATTGGTCTGCGTACTGGCGATACCATCCACTGGGAACTGCCGGGCGGTACCGCCACGCATCTGGAAGTGCTGGAACTTATCTGGCAGCCTGAAGCGGCGGGCGAATACCTGCGCTGATCCCATCTGAACAAGCGTTAACCCGCTTTGCCCAGAGGATGCCAGGGCATCCTCTTTCCGCCTCTCCCGCTATCAGATAACGCCGCCCGGCATGGGGTTGACCAGCCCGGTAACCCGCTCTTTTGCCACTTCCGCGCTTTGTGCCCCGGGCACCAGAATAATTTTCCGGCAATCTTCCTGACGCTTATCAAAGATCTCGTAGCCGCGGGCCGCCTCTTCAAACGGCAGATAGTGGGTGACGATCTCTTCAGGCGTGATCAGCCCCTGCTCGATTAACGGCAACAGTTCACCCAGCCAGGCGTGAACGTCGGTCTGCCCCATTTTAAAGGTCAGCCCTTTGTCGAAGGCGTCGCCAAACAGGAAACCGTGAATAAAGCCAGCATAGACGCCCGGCACGCTGACGATCCCCCCGCGCCGTACCGCGGCGATACACTGCCGCAGGGCTTTACCGCTGCTGCCCTCGAGCTTGAGGTTGGTCAGCACCGTTTCCGTGGTGCTGCCTTTTGCCTCAAAGCCGACCGCATCAATGACCGCATCCACCCCGCGCTGACCCCGGGTCTGCTCGATGATTTTTTCCGCGGCATCGTCGTCACGGTCAAAGTTAATCGGGATCGCGCCGTACCTGTCCTGGGCGAAACGCAGCCGGTAGTCGTGATGATCGACGATAAAAATCTGCTCGGCCCCGAGGTAGCGTGCGCAGGCCACGGTCAGAAGCCCCACCGGCCCGGCGCCGAATACCGCGACGCTGCTGCCCTGGGTAATCTGGGCATTTTTGGCGGCCTGCCAGGCGGTGGGCAGGATGTCCGACATGAACAGGACTTTATCATCTGACAGCAGCGGCGGTACCTTGAACGGCCCGACGTTGCCTTTCGGCACGCGAACATATTCCGCCTGGCCGCCGGGTACGCCACCGTAGAGATGGCTGTAACCAAAGAGCGCAGCCGGAGGCGGGATCTGTTTTTTATTCAGGGTCGCGCCGCGCCCGCTGTTGGTGTTTTCGCAGGCGGCGTACTTCTGCATACGGCAGAAAAAACAGTCGCCGCAGGCGATGACAAAGGGGATTACCACCCGATCGCCCTTGGCGAGATTTTTCACCCCTCGCCCGGTCTCCACCACCTCACCCATAAACTCATGACCGAAAATATCGCCATGTTCCACCTTCGGTATCTTCCCGTGGTAGAGGTGCAAATCCGAACCGCAGATCGCGGTGGCGGTGATGCGCAGAATGATATCGTCATCTTGCTCGATGGCCGGATCGGGTACTGTTTCAACCTTAACGTTATGGGGTCCGTGATACGTCAATGCTTTCATTCGACCTCCGGATTCAGAGAAAAAATGCGGGTTTACCTTAAAAGGGTAGCCATCAGCAGGGATATACCGGGAAATTGCGCGGCTTTGGGATTATTCCTGGTTGTGAAGCGGTACGGCAAAACCTTAACAAACGGGGCGATATTAAAAAGTGTCAGCGAGCTATCAGAATCTGATTATATTTTGTGTTTAAATGGATTAAGCGTAAATAAACAGGGAGAAACGGTTATGTACCAGACGATTATTATGCCGGTTGATGTTTTTGAGATGGAATTGAGCGACAAGGCGATCCGCCACGCTGAATTCCTGGCGCAGCAGGATGGCATTATTCACTTACTGCATGTTTTACCCGGCTCCTCCAGCTTTGGGTTGCATCGCTTTGCCGCCGATATGCGCCGCTTTGAGGAGCATATCCAGAACGAGGCACAAACCCGCCTGAAGACCATGGTCAGCCATTTCAGCATCGATCCGTCGCGGATCAGGACCCATGTCTGCTTTGGCAATGTGCGCGACGTGGTCAATGAGGTGGCTAACGAGCTGAAAGCCGATATCGTGGTGATCGGGTCGCGTAACCCCTCCATCTCCACCCATCTGCTGGGCTCGAACGCCTCCAGCGTAATAGGCCACGCCCGGATCCCGGTGCTGGTGGTGAGATAAAAAAAAGAGGCTACCGTCAGGTAGCCTCTGTGTTTTGCAGGTGTAGTCTTACGTTCTTATGCTTTAGTACGGATCAGATGATCGAAGGCGCTCAGGGAGGCTTTCGCCCCTTCGCCGGTGGCGATGATGATCTGTTTGTACGGCACGGTGGTGCAGTCGCCCGCCGCAAATACGCCCTTCACGCTGGTTTCACATTTGGCATCGATGATGATCTCGCCCATGCGGTTGCGCTCAATTGCGCCTTCCAGCCAGGTGGTATTTGGCAGCAGACCAATCTGTACGAAAATACCCGCCAGCGGCACGCTGTGCACATCCCCGCTCACGCGGTCGCGGTACTCAAGACCGGTCACTTTGCTGCCGTCGCCTTTCACTTCGGTGGTCTGGGCGTTCAGGATGATATCAACGTTTTTCAGGCTGCGGACTTTATCCTGCAGAACCTGATCGGCCTTCATCTCTGGTGCGAACTCCAGCAGCGTGACGTGCTCAACGATACCCGCCAGGTCGATGGCTGCTTCAACACCGGAGTTACCGCCGCCGATCACCGCTACGCGCTTGCCTTTAAACAGCGGGCCGTCGCAGTGCGGGCAGTAGGTCACCCCTTTGGTACGATACTGATCTTCGCCCGGCACGTTCATGTTGCGCCATTTGGCACCGGTAGCAATGATAACGCTACGGGCTTTCAGCACCGCGCCAGAGGCCGTTTCAATCTGATGGAAGCCGCCTTCCTGCGCCGCTGGCACCAGTTTGCTGGCGCTCTGGCTGTCGATCACATCCACTTCATAGTCGTTGACGTGCGCTTTCAGGGCGCCAGCCAGTTTCTGACCTTCGGTTTTTGGTACCGAGATGTAGTTTTCGATATCGACGGTATCCAGCACCTGGCCACCAAAACGTTCGCCCATCAGACCGGTACGAATGCCTTTACGTGCAGAGTAAACCGCAGCCGCCGCACCCGCCGGGCCGGAGCCAACGATCAGCACATCGTAGGCGTCACGCTTGTTCAGCTCTTCTGCCGCGCGTTTTTCAGCGCCGGTGTCCACTTTAGCGACGATTTCTGTCAGCGTCATACGACCCTGACCAAACTCTTTCCCGTTCACAAACACGGCCGGAACGCCCATCACGTTGCGATCGGTGATTTCGTTCTGGAACACGCCGCCGTCAATCGCGGTATGTTTGATGCGTGGGTTCAGCACCGCCATCAGGTTCAGGGCCTGCACCACGTCCGGGCAGTTGTGACATGACAGCGAATAGTAGGTTTCAAACTCAAAATCACCGTCGATATCGCGGATCTGCGCAAGCATTTCCTGCGTCTCTTTCGACGGATGACCACCGGTCCACAGCAGCGCCAGCACCAGTGAGGTGAATTCGTGTCCCAGCGGGGAACCGGCAAAGCGCGGGCCCTGGGTGGAGCCTGGGTTAGCGATCAGGAAGGACGGCTTGCGCACCGGCAGGCTGTTGTCTTCCCTGAAGGTCACTTTCGCAGACAGTTCGGCAATTTCAGCCAGCAGTTCCTTGATTTCTGCCGATTTAGCGCTGTCGTCCAGCGTGGCAATCAGCTCAACAGGTTTGGTCAGCTTCTCAAGGTAGGCTTTGAGCTGGGTTTTCATATTTGTGTCGAGCATTATTCATCTCCTGCTTAAAAAACATCATCATGCAAGCGGCCTTATCCGGGCTGCCTGAATGCAACTTGCATCATGGTGTTAGGGAATAACGGGTGCGAAGCACCCGTTAAAAGCGAATCTGTAGGCCCGTGCAAGCGTAGCGCCGCCGGGCTTTTCAGATTTAGATCTTACCAACCAGGTCCAGAGATGGAGCCAGAGTCGCGTCGCCTTCTTTCCATTTCGCCGGGCAAACTTCGCCTGGGTGAGAAGCAACATACTGAGCCGCTTTGATTTTGCGCAGCAGGTCGGATGCGTCACGGCCAATACCTTCAGCGGTAACTTCGATGGCCTGGATGATGCCCTGCGGGTCAACGATAAAGGTGCCGCGGTCGGCCAGACCTTCGTCTTCACGCATGTTTTCAAAGTTACGGGTCAGGGCGCCAGTCGGGTCACCGATCATCGCGTATTTGATTTTGGCGATGGTTTCAGAGCTGCTGTGCCATGCTTTGTGGGTGAAGTGGGTGTCGGTAGAGACAGAGTAAACGTCTACGCCCAGCTTCTGCAGTTCTTCGTAGTGATCTGCAACGTCACCCAGTTCGGTCGGGCAGACGAAAGTAAAGTCAGCCGGGTAGAAGAAGAACACGCTCCAGCGGCCTTCGGTATCTTTCTCGGTGATCTCTACGAAGTCGCCGTTTTTGAACGCCTGGTTTTTGAAAGGTTTGATCTTGGTGTTAATTAAAGACATCTGTACTTCCTCCGTGTTTTCGTTGAGAGCTAAGGTAACCAACTTTGCCGTTTCGGGCTAATGCGTTTGCCGTATCAAATCAATCAGCAATACCTAACAACCCGGATGGAACCCACAAAGTAAAAAGGCCGCCTGAACGGCGGCCCTGATACCTGAGCTACCCGGGGGTAACATCAGTGCCAGCCGAAGCTGGCGATGTGTTGCGCTCTACATTACCTTTAGCAAGGTCGTAACAGCGAAGTGGATTACACCACCCACCCAAAGAAAGGGCAATTAGCCGACAGGGTAAAAATACCTATGATTGTGATAGGTTTTACCTAATCCTCTCTTTGCTATTGATTTTATAAGGATTAATCATGTTCAGACCCGCCCTGCTCCTCGCCCTGTTCCCTCTCCTTGCCCATGCCGAAGAGCTGCCAGCCCCGGTGAAGGCCGTTGAAAAACAAGGCATCACTATCATCAAACCCTTCGAGGCACCCGGCGGGATGAAGGGCTGGCTGGGGAAATACCAGGATATGGGGGTCACCATCTACCTGACGCCGGACGGCAAACATGCCATCTCCGGGTATATGTACGATGAGCAAGGCAAAAACCTGAGCGAGCAGGTGATCCAGAAAGAGCTGTACGCCCCTGCCGGACGCGAGCTGTGGCAACGCATGGAGAAAGCCGACTGGCTGCTTGACGGCAAGAAAGATGCCCCGCGGGTGATCTATGTCTTTGCCGATCCCTTCTGCCCTTACTGTCTGCAATTCTGGCAGCAGGCGCGTCCATGGGTTGACGCCGGGAAAGTGCAGCTGCGCACCCTGCTGGTCGGGGTCATCAAGCCGGAAAGCCCGGCCACGGCGGCGGCCATTCTGACCGCCAGCGACCCGGCGAAAAGCTGGCATGATTACGAAAAGTCCGGCGGAAAAATGGCGTTGACCATCCCCTCCGCCGTGCCTCCCGCCCAGCAAAAAACATTAAAAAACCATCAGGATATAATGGATGCTCTTGGGGCCAGCGCCACTCCCGCGCTTTATTACATGAATAATGAAAATGAATTACAGCAGGTGGTGGGTCTGCCCGATAATGACCAGCTAAATATGATGATGGGCCCGCGTTAATACAGGAGTGGCGGCGTAAATTCAACAAAGCCGCCCTACTTTCGCGGATAAAATTATTAAAACAACTGCGCCACCTTTATTTCATTAATCTACAGCCATGATATATTAAGCTGGAATTTAAACTCAGTTAAGTTAGCCAATCAAATGGATGGAGAATGGCTAACTTACTTCTATAGTTATCGTGTATAAGATTACGGTAACAGCACAGCTAATCAGGACGAATCATGGCTAATCTCTACGATCTGAAAAAATTTGATTTAAATCTGCTGGTCATATTTGAGTGCATCTATCAGCACCTGAGTATCAGCAAGGCGGCAGAAACTCTGTTTATTACCCCCTCTGCCGTGAGCCAGTCCCTGCAGCGTTTACGCAATCAGCTGAACGACCCGCTGTTTATCCGCTCCGGAAAAGGCATCACTCCCACCACCGTGGGCGTCAATCTGCATAAGCACCTTGAACAGAACCTGAACCAGATTGAGCAGACCATTAACATCATGCATGGCTCGTCGCTGGAGAAAAATATTGTTGTCTACGCCCCGCAGGCGCTGACGCCGGATCGCCTGTTCATGCCGATGAAGATGCTGATACGGGAACACAATTATGAGATTGAGTACCATGACCTGATGCTCTCAACGGAAACCGCGGAAGATTTGCTGGCCTACCGTAAAGCCGATCTCATCTTTTCGTTTATGCCTGTTAATAACCGCTCTGTTATCTGTACGCATTTTCTCACCGTGCCGATGACTATCGTTTGTCGACAGGCGCATCCGCGCATCCGCGCATCGGAGAAAGTACCACCCAGGAGCAGTTGAACGAGGAAAAATATACCTATTTCATCACCAACGAACCCGGCATCAGTCAGTTCCGCACAGAGACAGAAAAAAAATTCCCCGAGCGGAAGATCGGTTTTCGCAGCGACTCCTTTTTCTCGCTCGTCAACATGATCAGCGCCTCTAATTTGCTGGGTTATATTCCTGAGTTAGCCTATCAACAATATCGTGACTCGCTGAAACTGAAAAAGGTGAATGCCCCCTTTGAGTTGCCCACAGCAAATATCTATATGATGTATAATCGTGCGGCCCTGACCAGCAAAATTTTTTCCAACTTTATTGAGCAGATTAGTACGGAAGGATTTGAATATGATTGATGTAAAAAATAATATTCCCGATTTATTTTTCACATCAACAAAATACACCGGAGTTATTACATTACCCCGGTGTATTTAAATAGGCTAACGGCTCAGAGCGATACCAGCCGTTCCGCCGCCGCCAGCAGTGTCGCCTCCTGCTTGGCAAAGCAGAGCCGGATAAGCTTGTGTGGGAAAGGATCGGCGCAGAAGACCGATAACGGGATCGCCGCCACGCCCACCTCTTTGGTCAGCCACTGACAAAAACTGACGTCATCCAGATCGGAAATGGCGCTATAGTCTGCCAGCAGGAAATAGGTGCCTTCGCAGGGTAAAATCTCCAGCCGGCTGGCGCTCAGGGCATCGATAAACAGATCCCGGCGGGCGCGATAAAAGTCCGGCAGCTCGCGGTAATGTTCCGGCTGGTGGCGCAGCATATCGGCAATCGCCAGCTGTGCCGGAGTATTAACCGCGAAGGTCAGGAACTGATGCACCTTGCGCAGCTCGGTACTGATGGCCGCCGGGGCCACACAGTACCCCACCTTCCAGCCGGTCATGTGGAAGGTTTTCCCGAACGAGGAGACGGCAATCGCCCGCTCCCGCAGCTGCGGATGAGCCAGCACGCTGGCATGCCCCGCTTCAGCAAAGCAGATGTGCTCGTACACTTCATCACTCAGGACATAAATTTCACGTTCGGCAATGGCCTGCCAGAGGGCGGCGAAATCCGCCTGCTGCCACACGGTTGCCGACGGGTTATGCGGCGTATTCAGGATCACCAGCCGGGTTTTGTCGCTCAGCAGCGCCGCAAAGGCCTGCCAGTCCGGGCGAAAATGCGGTGGCTGAAGCGCCACGCGCTTCACCACGCCACCCGACAGCTCAATCGCCGGGGCATAGCTGTCGTAGCTCGGGTCAAAGCAGATCACCTCGTCACCGGTCCGCACCAGGGCGGTAATGGCCGCGTAGAGGGCTTCGGTTGCGCCTGCGGTCACGGTGATCTCCGTGTTCGCATCGGGTTGATAGCCATACAGCTCGGCGGTTTTATCGGCAATCGCCTCGCGCAGCGGCTGCGCCCCTGTCATCGGCGCATACTGGTTAGCGCCGTTCGCCACGTGATAAGCCAGGCGTTGCTGCAGATAGTCCGGGCCATCGAAATCGGGAAAACCTTGCGACAGATTTATCGCCTTATGCTGCTGCGCCAGGGCGCTCATTTGAGTAAAGATGGTGGTGCCGAGAGCCGGAAGTTTACTCTCTGGAATCAAAGGCTTATTGCTCATTTCGACGGACCTGTATGTAATACATATGTTGCTGCCACTATAACACGATGTTAGTATTTGGCAATCAAGACGCTTAGACGTCTAAACCATAATGATATTCCTGGCCGAAGAGGTAAGAAGGATGACAGACAACCTGCAACTCACATCCCTGGTCGAGGCCTGCCACTGGATCGGCGCAAAGGGCTGGGCCCCCGCCACCGGCGGCAACATGTCGGTGCGTCAGGACGCCAGCTGGTGCTGGCTCAGCGAATCCGGTAAAGACAAAGGCAGCCTGACTTCCGATGACTTTCTGCAGGTTGAGATTGCCACCAACCGCGCCCCCTCCGGGCGTAAGCCCTCGGCGGAAACCGGCCTGCATACCCTGGTCTACCGCCTCTTCCCTGACGCCAACGCGGTGCTGCATGTGCATACGGTGAACGCCACGGTGCTGTCACGGCTGGTTAACGAGCCGGAGCTGCGCCTCAGCGGCTTTGAGATGCAGAAATCCCTCCGCGGCCAGACCAGCCATCTCGATACCCTGTCCATCGCCGTGTTCGATAACGACCAGGACATTGACGCCCTGGCCTCCCGAATCGCCCATTACGCTCAGGAACGTCCGCTTAATTATGGTTTTCTTCTGCGCGGTCATGGCTTAACCTGCTGGGGACGCGACGTGGCAGAGGCCCGGCGTCACCTTGAAGGCCTCGAATTCCTGTTCGAGTGCAAGATGCGTTTACGACAACTGGAGAGAGTATGATTCGCGCGATTGTGACGGATATTGAAGGCACCACCAGCGATATTCGTTTTGTCCATAATGTCCTGTTCCCCTATGCGCGCGAGCGGCTGGCAACCTTTGTCAACGCCCAGCAGTATGCCGAACCGGTCAACACCATTCTGGACAATCTGCGCGAAGAGATTGCCGAGCCGCAGGCCAGCACCCGCAAGCTGATCGACACCCTGTTTAGCTTTATGGACGAAGACCGCAAATCGACGGCCCTGAAAGCGCTGCAGGGGATCATCTGGCAGGATGGCTACGTCAACGGCGACTTTACCGGCCATCTCTACCCTGACGTTCTCCCTTCGCTGGAAAAATGGAAGTCGCAGGGCATTGATTTATATGTTTATTCATCGGGCTCCGTGGCAGCGCAAAAACTGTTATTTGGCTACAGCGACGAAGGTGATATTACTCATCTGTTCAGCGGCTATTTTGATACCCACATCGGTGCCAAGCGCGATGTACAGTCTTATCAGAATATTGCAGCACATATTGGCGCAGCCCCCTCGCAGATCCTGTTCCTGTCGGATATTCATCAGGAGCTGGACGCCGCGGAACAGGCGGGTTTTCGCACCCTGCAGCTGATTCGCGGCGATGACGACGGCGCCAGCCATCATCATCAGGTGCACCAGTTCGACGACATCAATCCGGAGCAGATCCCTTCATGAGCGCATTGACCATTTTTTCCGATAAAGAAGCCCGCGAGCCGCAGTGGCACAGCACCGACCCTGAGGCGATCCAGCAGCAGCTGAATGCCCGTGGCGTCCGTTTTGAACGCTGGGAAGCCGACCGCGATTTAGGCCGCGATCCGGCTCCCGACGCAGTGATTAACGCCTATCAGCACGCCATCGACAGGCTGGTAGCAGAAAAGGGTTACCAGAGCTGGGACGTGATCAGCCTGCGTGCGGATAACCCACAAAAAGAGGCCCTGCGCGCGAAGTTTCTCAATGAACACACGCACGGCGAAGATGAAGTGCGTTTCTTTGTTGAAGGTGCCGGGCTGTTCTGCCTGCACATTGGTGACCAGGTCTGTCAGGTGCTGTGCGAGAAAAACGATCTGATCTCCGTGCCCGCCGGCACGCCGCACTGGTTTGATATGGGCTCCGAGCCGAACTTCACCGCGATTCGCATTTTCGATAACCCGGAAGGCTGGGTGGCGCAGTTCACCGGCGACGCAATTGCGGATAGCTATCCGCGATTACCTTAGCATCGTGCCGTGCCCGGCGGCGCTGCGCTTGCACGGGCCTACAAACCAGGTTTTGTAGGCCGGGTAAGGCGAAGCCGCCACCCGGCATTATTCAGACCGCACCGCTGCCAAAAACCCCCTTCGCTACATCTTCAGGTAACACCACCCCGCTATCCAGCACCCAGCCGCTAATCAGCGCCGCAGGCGTGACGTCAAACGCCGGGTTATAGACCCGCGCGTCAATCGGTGCCCACTGCACCGCCCCGAAGCTCCCCGCCACGCCGGTCACTTCCCGGGCATCGCGCTGCTCAATCGGGATTGCGTCACCGTTCGGGCACGCTGGATCGAGGGTGGTTTGCGGTGCCGCCACGTAAAACGGAACGCCGTGGAATTTCGCCAGCACCGCCAGGGAGTAGGTGCCGATTTTGTTCGCCACGTCGCCGTTAGCGGCAATGCGATCCGCCCCGACCCACACCGCGTCCACCTGGCCTTTAGCCATCAGGCTGGCGGCCATCGAATCGGTAATCAGCTGATACGGCACGCCCAGTTCGCCCAGCTCCCAGGCGGTTAATCTGCCGCCCTGCAACAGCGGGCGGGTCTCATCCACCCAGACGTTGCTGACGTTGCCCTGCTGATGCGCAAGGGCAATCACTCCCAGCGCGGTGCCGACACCCGCCGTCGCCAGCCCGCCGGTATTGCAGTGGGTCAGCAGGCGGCTGCCCGGCTTCACCAGCTGGCTGCCCGCCTGGGCGATGGCATCGCAGAGCCGCTTGTCTTCATCGATCAGGCGCAGCGCCTCAGCCACCAGCGCCGGGACAAAATCCTCCTGCCACAGGGCCTGCTTCATGCGGTCAAGATTGTTCATCAGGTTCACCGCCGTCGGGCGCGAGGCGCGGAGGGTTTCCAGCGCTACCGCCAGCTGGTCCCGGCTGTGGCCGTTCTCCGCCAGCAGCGCTAAAAGCAGGCTGGCAGAGAGACCAATCAGCGGTGCTCCCCGCACGCGCAGGGCGTGAATGTGCCCTACCAGGGCGTCAACCGTCGACGCATCCAGCCAGCGTTTCTCCTGCGGAAGCGCCTGTTGGTCGAGAATAAATAGCTGATTTTCCGTCACCCGCAGGCTGGTCGTCTGTAATCTCTGCATGTCGTTAATTCTCTGTTGCGTTGTTGTAGCACATTGTGTCAGGATAAAATTCAGATGTATAGACGTCTAAATGTCTTTATTACCGGAACAGATGAGGAACTGGCAATGTCGCAATACCGTACCTTTACCGCTCAGGACGCCGTGGCTTACGCCCAACAGTTTGGTGGCCTGGAAGACCCCTCGTCACTGGTGGAGGCGCAGGAGGTAGGCGACGGCAACCTCAATCTGGTCTTTAAAATTTTCGATAGCGCAGGCGTCAGCCGCATCGTCGTTAAGCAGGCCCTGCCCTACGTGCGCTGCGTGGGTGAATCCTGGCCGCTGACGCTGGACCGCGCCCGTCTCGAAGCGCAAACCCTGGTAGAACACTATCAGCACAGTCCGCAGCACACGGTGAAAATTCATCACTTCGATCCTGAGCTGGCGGTGATGGTAATGGAAGATCTCTCCAGCCATAAGATCTGGCGCGGCGAGCTGATTAACAATGTGTATTACCCGCAGGCGGCCCGACAGCTGGGGGAATACTTGGCCCACGCCCTGTTCCATACCAGCGATTTTTACCTGCATCCGCACGCCAAAAAAGCGCAGGTGGCGCAGTTTATCAACCCGGAGATGTGCGAGATCACCGAAGACCTGTTCTTCAACGACCCGTACCAGATCCACGAGCGCAATAACTACCCGGCGGCGCTGGAGAACGACGTTGCCGCCCTGCGCAATGACGATCGGCTGAAGATTGCCGTCGCCGCCCTGAAACACCGCTTCTTCTCCCAGGCCGAAGCGCTGCTGCACGGCGATATCCACAGCGGCTCGATTTTTGTCGCCGAGGGTAGCCTGAAGGCGATTGACGCGGAGTTCGGTTATTTCGGCCCGATTGGTTTTGATATCGGCACGGCGATCGGCAACCTGCTGCTTAACTTCTGCAGCCTGCCGGGCCACCTTGGCATCCGCGATGCGGCGGCCGGTCGTGAACAACGCCTGATCGATATTCAGCAGCTGTGGAGCACCTTCGCCGAACGTTTCCAGGCGCTGGCTACGGAAAAATCCCGCGATGCGGCGCTCAGCGTGCCGGGCTATGCCAGTGAGTTTCTGAAGAAGGTCTGGCAGGACGCGATTGGCTTCTGCGGCACCGAACTGATCCGCCGCAGCGTGGGCCTGTCGCACGTGGCGGATATCGACACCATCCGCGATGACGAGATGCGCCACGAGTGCCTGCGCCACGCCATCACCCTCGGTAGGGCGTTAATTGTCATTGCTGACCGTATCGATAGCGTGGATGAGCTGGTGGCACGGGTGCGGCAGTACAGTTGAGTGCCGGCTTTGTGCCCGGTGGCGCTACGCTTACCGGGCCTACGATTCGAATGTAGGCCGGGTAAGGCGAAGCCGCCACCCGGCAAAAACTCAGCCCAGATACTCAATCACCGATAACCCGCCGTTATAATCCGTGCTGTAGATAATTCCCTGGGCATCCACAAAAACATCGCAGGACTGGATCACCTGCGGGCGCCCTGGTCGGGTGTCCATCATCTTCTCCGGTGCGGCAGGCACCAGTGCCCCGGTCTCCACCGGACGGTACGGATCCGAAATGTCGTACGCCCGCACGCCCGCATTCTGATACGTCGCGAAAATCAGCGTTGAGCTAACGAAGCTGCCGGGGCGGTTTTCGTGCAGGTTGTGCGGCCCGAAGTGCGCCCCTTTCGCCACGTAATCCCGCTCGTTCGGCTGCGGGAAGGTGGAGATACTCACCGGGTTCGACGGCTCGCGAATATCAAACAGCCAGATCAATTTCTCGCCGTCTTCCTGGTTGTCGAGCACCGCTTCGTCCAGTACCACCAGCAGGTCGCGATCGGGCAGCGGCAGCGCGGTATGGGTCCCGCCGCCAAACGGCGGGCTCCAGTTGCGATGGCTGATAAGCTTCGGCTGGGAGCGATCCTTCACATCCAGCAGGGTCAGGCCGCCGTCGCGCCAGCTGCCGTAGGCGGTGTCCCCGGCGATAATCGCGTGATGCAGGGCGTAGCGTTTGCCCTCCGGCCATTCAGGTGCTTCGCCTGCCGCCTGGTTCATCCCCGGCAGCCACCAGCGCCCCGCCACCTCCGGCCTGCGCGGATCCGCCAGATCGATGGTCAGGAAGATGTAATCGGTAAAGCCGTCGATCAGCGCCGAGACATAGGCCCAGCGCCCGCCCACGTACCAGATGCGGTGAATGCCGATCCCATCCAGCGACAGAAAACCGATCTCCCGCGGCGTGTCCGGGGTGGAGATATCAAAAATGCGCAGTCCGGCGCTCCAGCCTTTGTCTTGCACGTCGCTGACCGTCTCCCCCACCTGGCGGGTGTAGTAGACCTTTTCGTCAGCAAAGCGGGCATCGGCGAACAGATCCCGGGCGTTGATCACCAGCAGTAGATCGTCGTGCGCCTGCAGGTGCACGTTCCAGGTACCCGGCGGCGCAGGCACATAGCCTGCCGCCTTCGGGTTCTTCGGATCGCGCACGTCGACGATCGAAAAGCCCTGCGACACCATATGGCCGATGTAAGCAAAGCCGCGATGCACCATCAGCTGCACGCCGTCCGGGCGTCCGCCCTGGTCGCTGTGGCCGATTAAGCGCATATTGCGGCTGTATTCGGGGGTGGGTAATGCAGACACGCAACCTCCTGATGCCCGGTGGCGCTGCGCTTACCGGGCCTACGGACTGTAGGCCGGGTAAGGCGCAGCCGCCACCCGGCAATGTTATTTTGCCTTCGCTTCCAGCGTCGCGAACCACGGGGCGATAAAGTCTTCGGTCTGGCCCCAGCCCGGGATGATTTTCCCCAGCGACGCTACGTTCACCGCGCCCGGCTGGGCCGACAGCAGCGCCTGCGGAATCGCCGCGGCTTTAAAGTCATAGGTCGCAGGGGTCGCTTCACCGGCAATCTTGTTGGCAATCAGACGCACGTTGGTGGCACCAATCAGCTTCGGATCCACCGCCACGCTCACCACCCACGGGCTGCCCGCCTCGCGCATCAGCTGCAGATCCTGGTTGGAGATGTCGATGCTGTAGAGTTTGATCTCGGTGCGGCCGTTCTCTTTCAGAGCCTTATAAGCGCCCTGGCTGAAGGCATCCCAGGTGCCCCAGATGGCGTCGATCTTGCCTTTCGGGTATTTCGCCAGCACCGCGCCCACTTTGTTGGCGGTGTCACCCTGCACGTCAGAGGAGACCGCGCCGATGGACTCCAGCTCTTTGATGCCCGGATTCTGCTTCAGCAACTCCTGATAGGCGGTCTGACGACGCTCCATCGGCGGGAAGCCAGCGACCCACAGCTTGATAATGTTGGCCTTGCCGTTGAAGTCTTTCACCAGCTGGCCGAACGAGAGGTTGGTCAGGGAGGCGTCATCCTGCTGGGTCACGGTTACGCCCGGGATCTCCCCGTTCACCGCGGTATCGAACACCGCCACCTTGATCCCGGCATCGACCGCTTTTTTCACCAGTGCGGTGGAGTACGGATCGCGCCCCTGAGAGAGGATAATGCCGTCATATTTCTGGGTGATCGCCTGGTTCACGAAGTCCTGGAATTTGGCGTCGTCGCCGTTGCTTAAAAAGGTGCTGACCTTAAAGCCGAGCTTTTTCCCTTCCTGGATCGCACCGGCCACAAACTGGGTGGTGTTGTCGTCAGAACCGAGGTTACGGATCACCGCAATACGAATCTGCCCGTCGTGGTTGGCAATGGCCGCTGGCACCGGCGCAGGCGTCGCCGCATAGCCCGGCAGTGAACTCAGTAATCCCAGCGTCAGCAAAGAGAGTGCAACTTTTTTCATTTTTTTATCCCGTCGTGTTGTTAACGTTTTTGTACGTACGTAATCGCCAGTGCGACTGCCAGCACCAGCCCTTTTATAATGTCCATGGCGTAATACGGCACCGAGAGCATCACCAGCCCGTTGGAGAGCACCCCGAGGATCACCGCCCCCACCAGGGTGCCCAGCGCGTTCGGTTTGCCGGAGCCGGCGAGCGAGAAGCCGATCCACGCCGCTGCTACCGCATCCATCAGATAACCGCCGCCGGCATTTACCTGCGAGGAGCCAATGCGCGAGGCCAGCAGAATGCCGCCAAGCCCCGCCAGCAGCGAGGCAATCACGTAGGCCGCCACCTTGTAGCGGGTGGTACGGATCCCGGACAGGCGCGCCGCTTCCGGGTTGCCGCCAATGGCGTACATGCGCCGTCCGTGGGTGGTCAGGGACAGCCCGAGCTGCGCCAGCAAGGTCACCGCCAGCATGATAATGACGATGGTCGGCACCTGTCCCAGCGCGCCAAACGCCGCCGGGATGGTTCCCTCCGCCATGTCGCCGCTCGGCAGGACCATGTTTTCGGTAATCGACCCGCCGTAGCTGTACGTCATCGCCACGCCCTGGATCACAAACAGGCTGGCCAGGGTCGCGAGCATGTCGGGAATGCGCAGGATGACGATCAGGAAGGCGTTAAACAGCCCCACCAGGGTGCAGAGCGCCAGGGTAATCAGAATGGATTCGGTGGTGCCGAAGCCGTGCCAGACAAACAGCGAGATCACCAGCGCATTGGCTAACGACGCGGTAGATCCGACCGAGAGATCAAACCCGCCAATGGTCAGCGAGATGGAGACGCCGATGGCAATCACCGTCACGATGGCGATAGAGCGCAGAATGTTGATGATGTTGTTCGGATCGAGGAAGTTCTCTGACGCCACGCCGAAAATGGCCACCAGCGCGACCACCGTCAGCAACATGCCCCACTTATAGAGAAAATCGAAAATTTGCTGACGGCCAGACGCCGCCGCCGTCACTGAAAGGGCCTTGCTCACGACGCCGTTCCTCCGGTTGAATAATAAAGTAATGTCTCTTCGCGGGCGGTTGCCCCCTCGAGTTCCGCCACGATGCGCCCGTCCCACAGCACGCAGATGCGGTCGCACAGGCCCACCAGCTCGGCAAATTCGCCGGAGGCATAAATCACCCCTTTGCCTTCCCGCGCCAGGCCGTCAATCAGCTGGAACAGATCGGTTTTGGCCTTCACGTCCACCCCTTTGGTGGGCTCGTCGAAGATCAACACCTGGGCGTTGCCGCGCAGCCATTTGCCAATCGCTACCTTCTGCTGGTTGCCACCCGACAGACGGCGCAGCACCTGCCCCGGCCCGCGGGTGCGCACGCCCACCCGGGCGATCACCTCTTCCGCCCAGCGCCACGCCTGGCGATGACCAAACAGGCTCCAGCGCGAGAAGCTATTATCCGCTGACACCGCCAGGTTCATGCTCACCGGCTCATCGATAAAAATGCCCTCTTTGCGCCGCTCTTCCGGCACCAGCGCCAGCCCGCGCAGGACCGAATCCGCCGGATCGCACGGCTTCCAGGGTTGTTGATTCAGTTCGCCCTGTGCCACCTGGCTTTTGCTGGCGCCAAACAGCGCCTTGCAGAGTTCGGTTTTCCCGGCCCCCGCCAGCCCGGCAATACCCAGAATTTCACCCTTGCGCAGGTGCAGGGAGATATCCTTCAGCAGCCCTTCGTCATGCAGCCCCTCCACCCGCAGCAGGGTTTCGCCGCTGTGAGGAGGACGCGCAGGCGGGTAGATATCGCTCAGCTCGTGGCCGAGCATCTTCTCGACGATGGCTTCTCCGCTGAGATCCGCCATCGGGCCGGACTCAATCAGCTTCCCGTCCCGCAGCACCGTTAAGGTGTCGCAGATCGCCTTCAGCTCGTGAATGCGGTGGGAGATAAACACCACGCCGATCCCCTGCTGCTGCAGGCGTCGCACCACGGCAAACAGCCGCTCGCTTTCGTGGGCGTCCAGCGGCGCGGTAGGTTCATCCAGAATTAAAAACCGGCAGTGGTGGGACAGCGCCCGCGCCAGCAAAATTTGCTGCTTTTCCGCCAGGGTGCAGCTGTCGATGGCGCGCCGCACGTCGAGAGTGACGTCCAGCTGGGCCAGCGCCTGCCGGGCCTGCTCACGCAGTTTCCCCCAGTGGAAGCGGTGCCCCGGCTGCGCCAGATGATCGAGCATGATGTTTTCCGCAATACTCAGGCCGGGGATCAGCGCCACGTCCACCTCCTGCTGCACCAGATGGATCCCCAGCCGTTTGGCATCCACCGGCTCGCGAATGGTGACGGACTGGTTATTGATGCGGATTTCGCCTTCATAGCGCGCGTGGGTGCCGCACAGGACCGCCATCAGGGTGGATTTCCCGGCACCGTTCGCGCCCGTAAGCGCGTGTACCGATCCGCCCGTCAGCGTGAAATCAACGCGCGACAGCGCCTGAAAGCCAGAAAAAGCCAGGCTGATGCCGCGCATCTCGAGGCGACTGGTGGTCATTCGCTGCGATCCCTTATCATTAATCTTTTGATTTATGGAATTTTTCACAGCCGGGACTGGCTGGCAACGAAGGAAAAAGCATAAGATAAAGCAAAATAGTATTAGCCATCTGGATGTCTAGCCATAACATCGGGTTAGCGCTTCGTAAAAAGGACACCATCATGAGTAACACCGATATCCGCGTCGTTCCCGGCCCGGCCAACTACTACTCCCATCGCGGAGCCCTTGCCCGCCTGGACGCTTTTTTCACCCCGGAACAGCTCTCCCGGGCGGTATGGATCTACGGCGAACGCGCCCTTGCCGGGGCTCAACCTTTCCTGCCGCCGAGCTTCCACACCGAGGGAGCCAGACACCTGCTGTTTAAAGGCCACTGCAGCGAGCACGACGTAAATGCGCTTGCGGAGGCCTCCGGGGCGGATCGCAGCGTGGTGATTGGCGTCGGCGGCGGCGCGCTGCTGGATACCGCCAAAGCGGTGGCCCGCCGTCTGGGCCTGCCAGTGGTGGCCATTCCGACCATCGCCGCCACCTGTGCCGCCTGGACTCCGCTGTCGGTGTGGTACAACGATGCCGGGCAGGCGCTGCACTTTGAAATTTTTGACGACGCCAACTACCTGGTGCTGGTCGAGCCGGAGATCGTGCTTAACGCCCCGGCGGAATACCTGCTGGCGGGGATCGGCGATACCCTGGCGAAATGGTATGAGGCGGTAGTGCTGGCCCCGCAGCCCGAACAGCTTCCGCTGACGGTGAGGCTCGGCATTAACGGCGCACTGGCGATCCGCGACGTGCTGCTGGAACAGAGCGAGCAGGCGCTGGCCGACCAGACGCGCCGAGAGGTGACCCGGGAGTTTCATGACGTGGTTGATGCCATTATTGCCGGCGGCGGCATGGTCGGCGGCCTCGGGGAACGCTACACCCGCGTGGCGGCGGCGCATGCGGTGCATAACGGCCTGACGGTGCTGCCGCAGACCGCGCAGTTCCTCCACGGCACCAAAGTGGCCTACGGCATTCTGGTGCAGAGCGCCCTGCTCGGTCAGGACGAGGTGCTGCGCGAGCTGGTCGCGGCGTACCAGCGCTTTAACCTGCCTACCACCCTGCGCGCGCTGGAAGTGGACATCCACAACCGCGACGAGCTGGATCGGGTGATCGCCCATACTCTGCGCCCGGTGGAGTCGATCCACGCCCTGCCGATCGCCCTGACGCCGGAGATCCTGCGCGCCGCGTTTGAGAAAGTGGAAAACCTCAGTCGCTAAGCGCATTGACGCCGGACATGCGCCTTCTATACCTAATGAGGGTTCTCATCACTTAAGTTGAGGTCATCATGCAGATCGATTTAACAGGTAAGAAGGCGCTGGTTACCGGGGCCAGCCGGGGTTTAGGGCGCGCCATTGCGCTCTCGCTGGCCCGGGCGGGTGCCGATGTGGTTATCACCTACGAGAAATCCGCCGATAAAGCCCAGGCCGTCGCGGATGAAATTACGTCGTTAGGTCGTCTCAGCGAGGCGATTCAGGCCGACAGCGCCAGCGCAGAGGCCATTCAGGATGCCGTCACCCATGCGGCGCGCACCCTGGGCGGGCTGGATATTCTGGTCAATAACGCCGGGATTGCGCGCGGCGGCCCGCTGGAATCGATGACCCTGGCGGACATTGATGCCCTGATTAACGTCAATATCCGCGGGGTGGTGATCGCTATCCAGGCCGCGCTGGTGCATATGTCCGACGGCGGACGGATCATTAACATCGGCAGCTGTCTGGCCAACCGCGTTGCCCAGCCGGGTATCGCGGTCTATTCGATGACCAAATCGGCGCTCAACTCCCTGACCCGCGGACTGGCGCGCGACCTCGGCCCGCGCGGCATTACCGTCAATCTGGTCCACCCCGGCCCCACCAACAGTGATATGAACCCGGAGGACGGTGTGCAGGCCGCATCCCAGCGTCAGCTCATTGCCACCGGGCACTACGGCCAGCCGGAAGATATCGCCGCCGCGGTAACCTTCCTCGCCAGTCCTGCCGCCGGGCAGATCTCCGGCACCGGTCTGGACGTGGACGGCGGCCTGAACGCCTGACGCCTGCTCGCAAAGGTTATGCATGCCTCTGTCGCCCGGCAGAGGTATTTTCGACCCGTCTCGACGATCCGCTTTTTGCCGCTTTTTTCGCTCCAGACCCCGACCTACAGTACCTCATAAGACATTCGGAATTTATCTAATAGTCTTATTATTTCCTTATATTTTGTGTGGGCGTACAGTGGAGGTACGGATGAAGATTTTCTGGTCACAGGCTGCGAAGAAGGCACTGGCTAAAATTGACAGCCGGTATCGGCAGCGAATAGAAGCAAAGCTTGCCCAACTGAATGACCGCTCGGCTCCCCGACCCGATATCAAGAAAATATCGGGTTCTGAGAACCGTTTCCGTCTGCGAGTAGGTGATTATCGAATCTTCATTACCCTTCAGGATAATCACCATCACGAATGTTATGTTTTAGCCATTAAACGCAGAACAACAACGACCTACCTGCACGAGGAGGATATGCCCTATGGCTGTTCAGATAATTAAGGACGATGAAGGGAAAGCACAGTACGCCGTTATCCCTTATGACGAATACTTTTGGATGCGCTTGCAATTATCAGAAATCGACGATGAAACGGATGACGACCTGGAAGATATTGAGATCGAGCACGATATCTACGATGACGTTTGGTTGCCCGGCGACGTGTGCAGCATCATGACCTGGCAGGAGGTCAGCCTGCAGGCCGCCTGGCGCATTCATCGCGGCTTATCGCAACAGGAGGTGGCCGACAAACTGGGCATCAGCCAGTCCGCCGTGTCACAGCTCGAAGCCGTCGACTCCCGTCCGCAGAAACGCACCCGTGAAAAACTGGCGGCTATTTACGGCTGTAAACAAGAGCAGATCAGTCTTTACCTGCCGAAAGAGGGTTAACAGCACTTCGCTCCGCCTTTGGCGCCGTAACGGGCGTCCTGGCGATCGCGGAAAAATGCTTCGTAGGTCATCGGGGTCTGGTCAGGATGGTTGACGCGCATATGCTCAACGTAGTTGTCGTAGTCCGGCACGCCGATCATCATTTTTGCCGCCTGGCCTAAGTACTTACCTGCTTTGGATAGGGTGTCGAACATAATTCGGTTTCTCGTTGTTTCCCCTCACCCTAACCCTCTCCCAAAGGGAGAGGGGGATAAGGATTGTAGGCCGGGTAAGCGCTAGCGCCACCCGGCATTGCCTTTAATGCGCCCCTTTCGCCTGGGTCACAATCTCTTCATAGTTGGCAGGCATCGGCTGATACGGCGTCTCTTTCGCCGTTGGCTTGTCCTGTTTCAGGGCGGCCAGCGCGGTCTTCAGAGAATACAGCGCCAGCACCACAACCACCACCATAAAGAAGATGGTCAGCCCGGCATCCAGACGGTTGTTAAACACCAGCTGTGACAGCTGCGACTCGGTGTACTGGGCCGGGATCTTACCGCTGTCGATCATCGCCTGGAACTTGTTGGCGATGGCGAGGAAGCCCACTTTATTATCCGGGCTGAAGGCTTTCTGCCAGCCGGCGGTCAGGGTACAGATCAACAGCCAGGCCGTTGGCACCAGGGCCACCCAGGCGTAACGCTGACGTTTCATCTTGAACAGCACCACCGCGCAGAGCATCAGCGCCATACCGGCCAGCATCTGGTTCGCGATCCCGAACAGCGGCCACAGGGTGTTGATGCCGCCCAGCGGGTCGACCACCCCCTGATGCAGGAAGTAACCCCACGCCAGCACGCAGAGCGCCGTTGCCAGCAGGTTGGCCGGCAGCGATTCGGTGCGTTTCAGGTTAGGTGAAATCACCCCCAGCAGATCCTGCAGCATAAAGCGCGCCGCACGGGTCCCCGCATCCACCGCCGTCAGGATAAACAGGGCCTCGAACAAAATGGCAAAGTGATACCAGAACGACACATCCATCAGGCCGCCCAGCGCGCCGTGCAGAATGTAGGCCATCCCCACCGCCAGGGTCGGTGCCCCGCCCGCACGGGAGATAATCGACTGCTCGCCCACCTCATTGGCAATCTGGCTCAGGGTGTCCGGGGTAATAGCAAAGCCCCAGCCGCTGACCACCTGCGCCGCAGAGGCCACCACGTCCGCCGTACCGGCCGGGGCCAGCACCGCCATCGGGCTGTTCATTGCAAAGTAAACGCCCGGATCGATAATGCAGGCCGAAACCAGCGCCATAATCGCGACGAAGGATTCCATCAGCATGCCGCCATAGCCGATCAGGCAGGCCTGACTTTCATTGGCCAGCATCTTCGGCGTGGTGCCGGAGGCGATCAGGGCATGGAAGCCAGAAACCGCGCCACAGGCGATGGTGATAAACAGGAACGGGAACATATTGCCGGTCCAGACCGGGCCGGTACCGTCAATGAATTTGGTCACCGCAGGCATGGTCAGGGTCGGGCGCATAATCAGAATGCCAATCGCCAGCCCGATGATGGTGCCGATTTTCAGGAAGGTGGAGAGGTAATCGCGCGGGGCAAGCAGCAGCCACACCGGCAGAACGGCGGCCACAAAACCATAGCCCACCAGCATCCAGGTCAGCTGTACGCCGGTAAAGTCAAAATACGGCGCCCAGGTCGGGCTCTCGGCCACCCAGCCACCGGAGATAATGGCGAACACCAGGAAGAACAGGCCAATCACCGACACTTCGCCAATGCGCCCCGGGCGCAGATAGCGAATGTAGATCCCCATGAAGATCGCCAGCGGAATGGTGAAGGCAACGGTGTATGTCCCCCACGGGCTGTGGGTCAGTGCTTTCACCACGATCATCGCCAGCACCGCGAGGATGATCACCATGATCATAAAGGTCGCGATCAGGGCAATGACCCCGGCGGTCGGGCCCATCTCCTCTTTCACCAGCTCGCCGAGCGAACGTCCGTCGCGGCGGGTGGAGACGAACAGCACCATAAAGTCCTGCACCGCACCGGCCAGTACCACCCCGGCAAGGATCCAGATCATCCCCGGCAGATAGCCCATCTGCGCGGCAAGCACCGGCCCCACCAGCGGCCCGGCCCCGGCGATGGCGGCAAAGTGGTGACCGAACAGCACTTTTTTGTCGGTCGGCACATAGTCCAGACCGTCGTTATGCCGCACCGCCGGCGTCATGCGCGTCGGGTCGACGGAGAGCACGTTGCGGGCAATATACTGGCCGTAAAAACGGTAGGCAATCAGATAGATACAGACCGCTGCGACCACTATCCACAGCGCATTGATCTGTTCCCCGCGGTTGAGGGCGATATAGCCCAGCGCAAAGGCGCCCACCACGGAGAGCCCTGCCCAGATGAGGTATTTCCCTGAGTTGTTCATGATATGGTTTCCATCATCGCAGAAGTGAGATGTTACATTTTGTATCTATAACACTCACTTAAGATTTAACAACTCAACCACACTTAAAAACAGACATCCAACCAGTCATTTACATAACATTGTTAAGCCGATCACTTTCACCCAGGATGAGGTTGTTAACTCGGTGCACGAAATGCCCGGTGGCGCTTCGCTTACCGGGCCTACAACATCCCTGAACCGTAGGCCGGGTAAGGCGAAGCCGCCACCCGGAAAACAGCAACCCCGAACCGTAGGCCGGGTAAGGCGAAGCCGCCACCCGGCAACATCGCGCAACCTACCCCAACACCATCGTACTCAACCGGCAGGTACAGCACCGCCGTCCCTGCTCGTCATACACCACGATCTCCCAGCTCTGGCTGGTGCGCCCGAGGTGTAACGGCTGACACACCCCGCGCACCTTGCCCTGCGCCACCGCCCGGTGATGGGTGGCGTTCAGCTCCGTGCCCACCACGCTCTGTCCGTCGCGGGTCATCAGGAAACCGGCCATCGACCCAAGGGTCTCCGCCAGCGCCGCCGACGCGCCGCCGTGCAATAAACCAAACGGCTGATGCGTACGGGCATCCACCGGCATCTCGGCTTCCAGCGTGTCGTCGCCGATCCGGGTATAGAGGATCCCAAGATGCGCCACCATCGTGTTCAGGCTGGAGTCGTTCAGCGCCTCCAGGGATAAATGTCGTTTCCAGATCATCTAGGCCCCCAGCGTGGAGCCGCCGTCCACCACGATGTCCTGCAGGGTGATGTGGCTGGCGAGGTCGGAAGCGAGGAACAGCACGGTATGCGCAATCTCCTGCGGACGGGCGATTTTGCCCAGCGGGATGCCGAGCTTGAACTGCTCGCCAAAGCCGCGAATGCGCTGCTGTTCGGCGTCGTCGCTCACCCACAGGGTGCGCTGCATGTCGGTATCGGTAGAGCCCGGCGACACCAGATTACAGCGCACGCCGCTGCCCGCCAGCTCGAGGCCGACGGTCAGGGCCAGGCTTTTCAGCGCCGCTTTCGACGCCCCGTAGGCGCTCATGCCGATGCGCGGCGTATGAGCCGCGTCGGAGGCCACGGTGACAATCGCCCCGCCCTGCTGACGACGGAACTGGCCCATCGTCTGCTGGAACAGGTTGAACGCTCCGCCGACGTTGACCGCAAAGGTCTCCTGCCAGTCCTCCAGCGAAAGCTGGTCAGTCGCCCCCATCCGCAGGATCCCGGCGGCATTGACCAGCACATCCAGACGCTCGACCGTCGCCAGCACTCGCCCGCAAACCGCGTGCACCTGAACCGCGTCCGCCACGTTCAGCACTTCGGTGGCAAAGGGATAGCTCGCCTGCGGGAAGGCGACGTCAAAGCCCGTCACCTGTGCGCCCGCCTCCGCAAACGCCAGTGCGGTGGCGTAACCGATGCCTTTTCCGGCCCCGGTCACCCAGACGGTTTTCCCGGCGAAATCGAACCTGGCCATTATTTCACCTCGCGGGAGAGCAGCGCCCACCAGGCATCCAGGGTCGGGTTTTTCGCCAGCATCACGAAGTCGATATCGCCATGCACTTTGCGCCAGCGCGCCGCCAGGGCCATCATCTGCACCGAATCCAGACCGTAGTCGATCAGGTTTTCGTCATCCATCGGCTCGTCGGACTCATCCAGCAAAGGCAGGATCAGCTCGCGCAGCGCCGCTTTCGAGACAGGAATAGACGGCAGCAGTTCGTCGGTGGTCACCACGCGACCGGAACGACCGGCCACATACTTAAGCGACATCAGGTGCTCATCCCGGGTGAAGTCCGCCAGCGCATCGGCGACGAAGAACGGCTGGATGTCGCGCATAAAGGCGTCGGTGGCGGTGGTCATGCAGCCGATGTGGGCATATACGCCGGTGATGATCAGCTGGTCGCGGCCTGTCTCTTTCAGCATCTGCTCCAGCGGCGAGCGGTGAAACGCGCTGTAGCGCCACTTCACCAGCACGGTGTCGGCTTCATCCGGGGTCAGCTCTGCGACAATGCGCTGCTGTTCCGGCGAGCGGGTCAGGCCCGGTCCCCACATGTCATTCAGCAGGGCGCGGTCCTCATCGCTCTGCTCTTTCGGCTGGGCGGTGTAATAGACCGGAATATTGTGCTGTTTGCAGTAGTCGCGCAGGCGGGCAATGTTCGCCACCACCTGGGCCATCATCGGGCAGTTATCGCCCCAGAAGTTGAGGAAATACTCCTGCATATCGTGGATCAGCAGCGCGGCGCGCGCGGGCTCCATGGTCCAGTTGACTTTGTTGGTGGGCATATCTGCCGCGCCTGGCAGCGCGTAACCGGTTAATTTTGGAATTGCCATCTTCTGCTCCTCAGCTCTGCGCCCGTTCGGCCAGCCACAGGCGTAATTGTTTTTTATCGACTTTGCCTACCGGCGTCAGGGGCAGTGCTTCCAGGCACTCCACGCGATCCGGCAGTTTGAATTCAGCCACGCCCTGCTCGCGCAGGAAGCGGCGCACTTCGACCGCGCGCAGGGGCTGTTTCACCACCAGATACGCGCAGCTCTTCTCGCCCAGCAGGCTGTCCTCCATGCTGACCAGCGCGGCGTGGATCACCGCCTCGTGGCGCAGGAGCAGGTTTTCCACCTCTTCGGCGGCAATCTTTTCCCCGCCACGGTTGATCTGATCTTTCTCGCGCCCCTGCACGGTAATGTAGCCCTGCTCGTCAATGGCGATCAGATCCCCGGAGCAGTAAAAGCCGTTGGCATCAAAGGCGCTGGCGTTATGTTCCGGGCTTTTGTAGTAGCCGCGGAAGGTGTAAGGCCCGCGGGTCATCAGACGTCCCACCTCGCCGCGCGGCAGCGGATTACCCTGCTCGTCGGCCACCCACACTTCGTCATCCGGGCACATCGGACGGCCCTGAGTATTCATGATGCGTTCCGGGGCATCGTCCAGCGCGGTGTAGTTCACCAGCCCTTCGGCCATGCCAAACACCTGCTGGAGCTGGCAGCCCATCTCCGCCGGAATACGGGCGGCAAGCGTAGCGGAGAGACGCGCCCCGCCCACCTGCAATAGCTGCAGCGACGCCAGCTGGGCATTGCCTGCCCCTTCTGCGATAGCCTGCAGCCAGAGGCTGACCGCCGGCGGCACCAGCGAGGTGACGGTGATCTGATGCTGTTCGATAAGCGGGAAGCAGAGCGTGGCGCTCGGATCGTTGGCCAGCACCACGCAGCCCCCGGCCATAAAGATCCCCAGCGTGCCCGGGGAGCTCATCGCAAAGTTGTGCGCCGCTGGCAGGGCATTCAGGTAACGGGTTTGCGCACTAATCCCGCAGATCTCGTTGCTGCGACGAATGCTGTAGTAGTAGTCGTTGTGGGTGCGCGGGATCAGCTTCGGCGTGCCTGTGCTGCCGCCGGAGAGCTGGAAGAACGCCACCTCATCGGCCGGGGTCGGGCTAGGGATAAAGTTATCTGCCGGGCGGGCAATGGCCGCCTCCAGCCCTTCGCCACGCAGCAGCACCATGCGCACGGATGGGTGTTGATCGACAAAGGTGTTGAGGAAGTCGTCACCAGCAAACAGGCCGTGGGCACGATCGGCAATCAGCAGCGCGGGTTCAATCTGGCTGGCGTAGGCGTTCAGCTCGCTGCGCTGATGGCTGAACAGCGCATTGACCGGGGCCACGCCCACCTGCAACAGCGCGAAAAAGGTGATGTAGAACTCGGCGACGTTGCCCAGCTGTACCAGGGCGGTTTCGCCCCGCTGGACGCCCTGCGCCTGCAGCGCGGCTGCGAGGTTATTAACGGACTGCTGGAGCTGGCGATACGTGAAGCGGCGTTCGCCGTCGATAAGCGCCAGCGCATCGCTGTCGGCGTGGCGGGTCAGGATCTCCGTCAGAGGCTGATCCTGCCAGTAACCTTTTTCACGATAGCGGCGGGCAAAGTCGTCGGGCCAGCGGGTAAAAGGAATAGTCATGATGGATCCTTAATGCAGGCCAAAAACGTTGAGCATGGTGGTCAGTTTGACGCCAGTTTCGCGCCACTCGGCCACCGGTGAGGAGGCAGGCACAATCCCGGCACCGGCAAACAGGCGCACGCGGTTGGCGTGAAGGCGCGCACAGCGGATGGTCACCACCCACTCGCCGTTGCCTTCGCTGTCGCACCAGCCGACGATGCCGCCGAACAGTTCGCGGTCGAACGGCTCCAGCTCGGCAATCAGCGCTTTCGCCGCCAGATGCGGGAAGCCGCTCAGGGCCGGGGTCGGGTGCAGCAGGCAGGCCAGGGTCAGGGCGTTTTCATCTTCACGCGCTTCGCCTTCCACCGGGGTGGCGAGGTGCCACAGGGTCGGAGTAGTCACCAGCTGCGGCGAGGCAGGCATGGTCAGCTGATGGCTGCGCGGAGTCAGTACCGCCTTCATCGCCTGGGTGACCAGTTCATGTTCGTGGCGATCTTTTGCCGAGGCCAGCAGCTTGTTGCCTGCCTCGCGATCGAGCATGTCGTCCGGCTGACGACGGGCGGAACCGGCCAGCGGCAGGGAGCTGAAGTGGGCCCCCTCTTTGCGCAGCAGCAGCTCCGGGCTGGCGCCGAGCAGCACCCCGCCATCCTCCAGCGGCACATGAAAGTTAAAGCTGGCCGGGTTCTGGGCAATCAGTTTTTCCAGCAGCGCGCCGCTGTCGAGGCTCTCTTCGGTGGCAATGTCGATCAGGCGCGACAGCACCACCTTGTTGACGCGCGGGGTGGCGGTCAGGGCGGCGGCGCGGGCGACCATCTCTTCGAAGGCTAACTGGGCCGGGATCTCGGTGCGGGATTTGACCGTCAGCGGTGCGGTTCGGGTGGCATAGCGGGCAGACTGCTGGCGCGCCGGGCGGGCAAAACTGTGCCACTCCTGCGGAATGAACAGCGACGACGGCTGGCGGGTATCAAAGGGGATCGCCCCCACCATCACCGGGTTAGCAATTCCGGCGGCTTTAGCATCGGCAAAGGCCTGAGCCAGCTGATGCTGAAACGCGCTGGCCGGATCGTCGCCGCCAACGGCGGGGGTGGAAAATCGGGCAAAGCAGCCAGACGTGGTAAAGCTGCGATAGGGCGACATAAAGAAGAAGCTGTCTTTGTGCAGCGTGGTCGCGGTGTGCTGAACGTCCTCAGCCAGTGACGTATCCATATCATCCTCCTGAAATGATAAAAGCAGTAAGAATTATTATCATTTATATTTTCGCTGGCTAACCTAATCCCAGAGCGCGATGGTGTCAACCGTCGACGGCGCATCTTGTGCGACTATCGCTTGCATCCCTGCGGCTCATTCATGAAAATGAGAAGCATTAACTTCAACGAAAACAGGATGCCCCTTAGTGAAACTGCCCGCTGTTTGTCGTAACACCCTGCTTTTAATGGGACTTTTAATTTCAGGATTAACCTCAGCGCTGGCCGCCGACTGGCCGCGTCAGGTCACGGATAGCCACGGAACCTACACGCTTACGAGCAAACCGACGAGGATTGTCTCTACCAGCGTGACCCTCACCGGCTCGCTGCTGGCGATTGACGCCCCGGTCATCGCCAGCGGGGCGACCACCCCAAACAACCGGGTGGCAGATGACCAGGGCTTTTTGCGCCAGTGGGGCGAGGTGGCCAAACAGCGTAAGCTCGCGCGGCTGTACATCGGTGAGCCAAGTGCCGAAGCCGTTGCCGCCCAGATGCCGGATCTGATCCTGGTCAGCGCCACCGGCGGGGACTCTGCCGTGGCGCTGTACGATCAGCTCTCGGCCATCGCCCCGACGCTGGTTATCAACTACGACGACAAAAGCTGGCAGGCGCTGCTGACCCAGCTGGGCACCATTACCGGCCAGGAGAAGCAGGCCGCCGCGCGGATTGCCGAGTTTGATACCCAGCTCACCCGGGTGAAGCAGCAGCTGAAGCAGCCCCCGCAGCCGGTGAACGCCATTGTGTATACCGCCGCGGCCCACAGCGCCAACCTGTGGACCGCCGAGTCGGCGCAGGGCAAGCTGCTGCAACAGCTGGGCTTCTCCCTTGCCACTCTGCCCGCCGGGTTGAACCCGTCGCAAAGCCAGGGCAAGCGCCACGACATTGTGCAGTTAGGGGGTGAAAACCTGGCGGCCGGGCTGAACGGCGAAGGGCTGTTCCTGTTTGCCGGCGATCGGAAGGATGTGGATGCTATCTACGCCAACCCGCTGCTGGCCCATCTGCCGGCGGTGCAAAACAAGCGCGTCTGGGCGCTGGGCACCGAGACCTTCCGTCTGGATTATTTCAGTGCGATGCGGGTGTTAGGGCGTTTAGAGGAATTATTTAAATAAAGGGCTCTGACCCCGTAGGCCCGGCAAGCGCAGCGCCGCCGGGCGCTTTTGCCGGGTGGCGGCTACGCCTTACCCGGCCTACAAAACCCAACCATTATACTTCTTCAATAACCGTCGGCTCATGGCGGAACCGACGTAGCTCCGCCAAAACCACCAGCAGTATCGCCCCCACCATCGCCAGCACAAATCCGCTGCTGCTGGCCGAGGCCACCGGGGTCATAATCACCCCCAGCCCACCCAGAATGGCCGCGCCTATCGCATCGCCGGTGACGTTCTGCGCCGTCCACAGGCCGTTGATGCGGCCGAGCATCGCTTCCGGGGTCTGGGTCTGGATCAGGGTGTATTGCAGCAGGGAGCTAACCGCGCTCAGCCAGCCGAACAGCGACAGGCAGAGCACGCCCAGCGCCCAGACCGGCATCAGGCTGAAGAAACCAATCGCAATAAACGAGGCCAGGGTTGCCAGCAGCATAATCAGCCCCGGGCGGGCACTCTGCGCCAGGTTACCGCTGGTCAGCGCGCCAAAAGCCGCCCCCAGCGGGATCGCAGCATACAGCAGGCCAATCTGCGACACGCTCATCTGCCACTCCATCGCCAGCGCCGGATAGAGCACCCGCACCGCGCTCGCCATCGTCAACAGCCCCCCCAGCAGGGCGATGCCGCCAATCAGCGGATCGCTGAACAGAAAACGGATTGCCGCCATCAGCGATTTCAGCGGATGTTCACGCGGCTGCGGCGGAGGCGGCAGTAAAGGCAGACGCAGCAGGGTTAAGGTGGTGATAAAGGTGCCCGCCGCGGCCAGACCGTAGTTCCAGGCAACGTTCCCGGTGCCGAGCAGCAGGCCGCCGACCATCGGCGAGATCACCGACCCCAGACGCACGGTCAGCATGGTGATGGCCCCCGCCTGCATCAGGTTTTCGCGCCCCACCAGCGCCGGTGTCGCCGCCAGCAGCGCCGTCACCCCTAATGAGGCAAAAAAGCCGTCCCACAGGCCCAGCGCGTAGATGGCAATCAACGACGGCTCCGGCAGCATCGCGTTCAGACAGAGACCAACAAAGCCCACCCCGCAGGTGCCGCGTGCCAGCAGAATCAGTTTTTTACGCTCGTAGCGATCCGCCAGCACCCCGCCGACCATCAGGCCGATAAACATCGCTCCGCCGGTCAGGGTGACGGAGAGCCCCACCAGCCAGCTGGAGTGGGTCATCATCTGGATTTGCACCGGTACGGCCACGCCGAGCAGGCCAAGGGATAAAATGGAGATAAAACGGGCAATAAAAACAGCACGAAACGCCGGATGGGTCTTCAGCAGGCTCAGATTGAGCAGCCAGGATTGTCGGGTCATTACAAAGCCTTAATGGTTTCTTTTGTACCAATTCCATGGCCGCACATGCTAACATAGCTAAATAAGATAGATAACGATAATTACTATCATTATCAAATCATGGACGTTGCTATGTCGTACTCCTCTTCCGCGTCACGCGCCCTTGCCGTGCCCGGTTTACTGTTACTGCTCACGTTTGCCGTCGCCCTCAGCCTGTCGGTGGGTGCGAAACCGCTGCCGTTTTCCGTGGTGGTGGATGCCCTCACCGCCACCTGTCAAAGCGCCGACTGCACCATCGTGCGGGATGCCCGCCTGCCGCGCACCCTCGCCGGGCTGCTGGCCGGGGCCGCTCTCGGTCTCGCCGGGGCGCTGATGCAAACCCTGACCCGCAATCCGCTGGCCGACCCGGGCATTCTCGGCGTTAACGCCGGGGCCAGCTTCGCCATCGTGCTGGGCGCGGCGCTGTTTGGCTTCTCCTCCCCCGGCGAACAGCTGGTGATGGCGCTGTGCGGGGCCTTTGCCGCCTCGCTGCTGGTGGCCTTCACCGGCAGCCAGGGCGGGGGCCAGCTCAGCCCGGTACGCCTGACGCTGGCGGGTGTGGCGCTGGGCGCGGTGCTGGATGGCCTCTCCAACGGCATTGCTCTGCTCAACCCGGACGTTTATGACCAGCTGCGCTTCTGGCAGGCGGGCTCGCTGGATATCCGCACCCTGCAAACGTTACAGGTGGTGAGCGTGCCGGTGCTGATCGCCGCCGCCGTGGCGCTGCTGTTAAGCCGGGCGCTCAACAGCCTGAGCCTCGGCAGCGACACCGCCACCGCCCTCGGCAGTCGCGTGGCGCGCACCCAGCTGATCGGATTACTGGCCATCACCGTCCTGTGCGGCAGCGCCACGGCGGTGGTGGGCCCCATCGCCTTTATCGGCCTGATGATGCCGCACATGGCGCGCTGGCTGGTGGGGGCCGATCACCGCTGGTCCCTGCCGGTGACCCTGCTTGCCACCCCTGCCCTGCTGCTGTTTGCCGATATTCTCGGGCGTCTGCTGGTGCCCGGCGAGCTGCGGGTGTCGGTGGTCAGCGCCTTTATCGGCGCGCCGGTGCTGATTTTCCTGGTGCGCCGCAGGCGCGGAGGTGCTCTGTGATGGCCCCATCCCGTCGTTTAATTCTCAGCTGTCTGGCGCTGATGCTGGTCAGCCTCGGCGTGGCCCTGTTTAGCCTGCGCAGCGGAGCGGTGACGCTTGATTTGTCTCAGGTCTTTAATGCCCTCACCGGCAGCGCGCCGCGCAATATCGCCATGGTGGTCACCGAATGGCGTTTACCGCGGGTGATGATGGCACTGCTGGTTGGCGCTGCTCTTGGGATCAGCGGCGCGATTTTCCAGTCGCTGATGCGTAACCCCCTCGGCAGCCCGGACGTGATGGGCTTTAACACCGGGGCCTGGAGCGGCGTGCTGGTGGCGATGGTGCTGTTTGGTCAGCACCTGACGGCCATAACCCTGGCGGCGATGGCGGGCGGGATCCTCACCTCGCTGATCGTCTGGGCGCTGGCGTGGCGCGACGGGATCGAAACCTTCCGCCTGATCATCATCGGCATCGGCATGCGCGCCATGCTGATGGCCTTTAATACCTGGCTGCTATTACAGGCCTCGCTGGAGACCTCGCTCTCTGCCGGGCTCTGGTTCGCCGGGTCGCTCAACGGCCTGACGTGGGCCAAAACCCTGCCCGCCGCCCCGCTGATCCTGCTGATGTTTGTCTGCGCATTACTGCTGGTGAAACGGATGCGTCTGCTGGAAATGGGCGACGACAGCGCCTGCGCGCTGGGCGTCAGCGTTGAGCGTTCGCGTCTGATGCTGATGCTGGTGGCGGTGGTGTTAACCGCCGCGGCCACCGCCATTGCCGGGCCGATCTCCTTTATTGCGCTGGTCGCGCCGCACATCGCCCGCCGTCTGAGCGGCACCGCCCGCTGGGGGTTAACCCAGTCGGCGCTATGCGGATCGCTGCTGCTGCTGGCGGCGGATCTCTGCGCCCAGCAGCTGTTTATGCCGTATCAACTTCCGGTGGGGGTCGTGACCGTCAGTCTTGGCGGTATCTACCTCATCGTCTTGCTTGTTCAGGAGTCCCGCAAGAAATGAGTGCCAATCAAACCCGCTTGCGCGGCGAAAATCTGACCCTCGGCTACGGTAAAAAAACCGTGGCCGAGGATCTGCAGGTGGCGATCCCCGACGGCCACTTCACCGCCATTATCGGCCCCAACGGCTGCGGGAAATCGACCCTGCTGCGCACCCTGAGCCGCCTGATGACGCCGCTGCACGGCAACGTTTTCCTCGATGGCGAGCAGATCCAGCGCTATGCCAGTAAAGAGGTTGCCCGCCGGGTTGGACTGCTGGCGCAAAACGCTACCACGCCAGGGGATATCACGGTACAGGAGCTGGTGGCGCGCGGACGCTATCCGCACCAGCCGCTGTTTACCCGCTGGCGTAAAGAGGATGAAGCGGCGGTCACCAAAGCGATGTTGGCCACCGGGATTACCGACCTGGCGGCGCAGAGCGTGGATACCCTCTCCGGCGGGCAGCGCCAGCGGGCGTGGATTGCGATGGTGCTGGCCCAGGAGACGTCGATCATGCTGCTGGACGAGCCGACCACCTGGCTGGATATCAGCCATCAGATCGATCTCCTGGAGCTGCTGAGCGATCTGAACCGCACCCAGGGCTTTACCCTGGCGGCGGTGCTGCACGATCTCAATCAGGCCTGCCGCTATGCCACCCATTTGATTGCCCTGCGCGACGGGAAGATTGTGGCCGAGGGTGCGCCGAAAGAGATTGTGACCCCGGAGCTGATCGAGCGGATCTACGGCATGCGCTGCATGATTATTGACGATCCGGTGGCGGGCACGCCGCTGGTGGTGCCGCTGGGAAGACGGTAATTGCCGGGTGGCGGCTACGCCTTACCCGGCCTACAAAACCCGATGAAACGTGCGGTCTGATGCCCTCACCCCGGCCCTCTCCCACAGGGAGAGGGAGAAAACCGTAGGCCCGGCAAGCGTAGCGCCGCCGGGCGTTTTCACTACCCCAATATCCCCTTCAATACCGGCCCTATCGTCTCAAACGCCTGCGGGGAGATGATGTCCACGTGGGCGCAATCCTGGCGATAGACCTCCAGCTCCCCTACCCACGGCGTCCAGGCCTGGTGCGGACCCATGGTTCGCGTGCGTTCGGCAACAAACAGCGTCGCTTTGCCGTCAAATTTCGCACTGTGCGCGGTGGTCAACAGACGCACCGCATCGGCATAGTTGCCTTCGATCGCGCTAAACAGCTCCCCGGATGCCTGCCCCTGCTGGGCAGCGAGGAACGCCTGCCGCTCGCGCTCGATCTCCGCTAAGACCTCTGGATCGAGGTCGTTAGCCTCTTTTTCACGCCAGTTTTGCGTTTCCGGCGGCCAGGTATCCAGCAGGCCGAGGAACGCAACCTCTTCACCCTGCGCGCGCAGGCGGGCGGCGATGCCCTGTGCCAGCGTGCCGCCCAGCGAATAGCCGAACAGATGATAAGGCCCGTGCGGCTGTTGGGCTAAGAGCGTCGCCAGATGCCGATCGATCACCTCATCGAGCGTGGCGCAGTGCTGCATCGGCCCCGGTCGCGGCGACTGGATGCCGGTAATCGACCAGCGTGGACTGAGGTAGCGTGCCAGGACGCTGAACTGCCAGGCAAAACCGGAGGCCGGATGGAAGCAGAACAGCGTCGGACCCTGGCTTTCGCGCAGGGGCAATATCGTCTCGTAGCCCAGACGCCGGGCCTGCTCGTCGCTGATGTCGGATGCCAGCAGCGCGCTCAGCTTGCCCACCGTCGAGGCCACCATCACCTGGCCGGGCGTCACCTGGCGGGCAAAGTGGCGGCTCAGGCTGGCGGCAAGGCGCATCGCCAGCAGCGAGTGGCCGCCAAGGGCAAAGAAATCCGCCTCGATGTCGTTGATCTCACAGCCCAGCAGAGTAGAAAACGCCGCGGCAATCACCTGTTCGGTTTCGCTTTCCGGCGCGCGGCCCTGGGTCTTCACCGTCAGCTCCGGCAGCGGCAGCGCCTTACGATCCAGCTTGCCGTTGGCGCTGAGCGGCAGCGTACTTAATTGCAGTAACACCACCGGCACCATATGCGGCGGCAGCTGGGTTTTCAGGGCAGTTAAAAGCGCGTCGCGATCCAGCGGCAGGCCGGACTCCGAGACCACGTAACCCACCAGCTGACGGGCATCGCCGCCGGTGTTCGCCGCCTGGTTGATGACGCAGGCATGGGTCACCGCCTGAGCCACGTCCGGCAGGGTCAGCATCGCCCGATCGATTTCCCCCAGCTCAATGCGCTGGCCGCGAATTTTCAGCTGATCGTCGCTGCGACCTAAATACTCCACCGCACCGTTATCCAGCCAGCGGGCCACGTCGCCGGTACGGTACATGCGCTCCCCCGGCGCATACGGATCGGCGATAAAGCGGCTGGCGGTCAGATCCGGGCGGCCCAGATAGCCCTGCGCCAGCTGGATGCCGGTGAGATAAAGATCCCCCGCCACGCCGAACGGCACCGGACGCATCATCGCATCCAGAATGCGCAGGCCGGTGTTCCACACCGGGAAGCCGATCGGCACGCTGTTGCCTGTAACCAAAGCCAGTTCCGGACCAAAGGCCGGATACCAGCTGACATCCACCGCTGCTTCGGTGGGGCCATACAAATTATGCAGCGGCGCGTGGGTGAGCTGCTCCCACTCGCGGCACAGGGCGGTCGGCAGGGCTTCGCCGCTGCAGAACACCTGTTTCAGGCTGGCGCAGCAGGCGGCGTTTTCCGGGGTCAGCGAGGCGACAAAGGCCGCCAGCATCGAGGGCACAAAGTGGGTGGTGGTGACGCCGTACTTCGCAAAGAAATTCTGCATCGCCAGCGGATCGCGGTGCGCCTCCGGCTCGGCCATCACCAGCTTCGCCCCGGCGATAAACGGCCACCAGAACTCCCACACCGAGACGTCGAAGCTGCACGGCGTTTTTTGCGCCACCACGTCGGCAGCGGTAAGCGGATAGTGGTTTTGCATCCACAGCAGGCGGTTGACGATAGCGGTCTGGCCGACCATCACCCCTTTTGGCCGTCCTGTCGAGCCGGAGGTAAAGATGATATAGGCAGTTTGTTCCGGGGCACTCAGGTTGAGCGGGGCGCTGCCCTCAGAACTCAATAGTGTGTTGTAACTAAAAAGGGACACAGGCAGATGGCTGAAGCGCGGGCGCTGGTTGTCGTCAGTGATGAGCAGCGACGGCTTCGCGTCCTCGATCATCATCTGCAGGCGGTCGTCGGGATAGCCGGTGTCCAGCGGTAGCCACGCGGCCCCCGCTTCGACAATGGCGTGCAGGGCCAGGGTCAGGAATACCGAACGCGGTAGCGCCACCGCCACGCTGTCGCCGGGCTTCACGCCCCGGGCGCGCAGCTGGTTCGCCAGGGCCACTACCTGCTCGCGCATCTGGCGATAATTCAGTTCGTACTGTGCATCGGCCAGTGCCGGGGCGTCCGGGGTTTTCGCCGCCTGCTCCGCCACCAGCGCGCTCAGGGTGGTGAGCGGCAGAGGAACCGCTGTCTGGTTAATCTTTTCCAGCTGCTGATATTCGGCGTCAGACACCGTTTCGGCCTCGCCGCAGCGCAGATCGATGTTGGCAGCAAACTGCGCCAGCAAGGCATGGAGGCGCTCGACGTGGCGCACCAGGGTGGCCTCATCGTAACGCTGCTTGTTTGCGAGGATCTCAATGCTCAGGCCGCCCTCCTCGTCCGGGAACAGCGCCATCTCGAGGTCGTTGACCGGGCCGGTCGCCAGGGTGTGGGTGACTGCCTGAACGCCCTCGATATCCAGCTGGTAGTCGAAGACCTTGACGTTGAACACCGGGCCAAACAGGGCTTCGTCGCTGGCTGCGCGCCCGCTGTCGCGGACAATCTGCTCGGCGTCGTAACGCTGATGACGGCGCATTTTTTTCATCTGACCGGCCAGGCGCTGGGCCAGCTCCGGCAGCGTCTCCTGTGCCCTGATATTCACCGCCAGCGGCAGCACGTTCAGCACCGGGCCGGTGGCGGTCAGCGCCGCGGAGCCCATCCGGCGCATAAAGATAAACCCGGCGGCATAGTTCATGCGTCCGGTCAGGCGGGCGAGCCACAGGGCCACCAGCGCCAGGGCGAGGTCGGTGCGCTGGCTCTGGCTGACCGTGGTTAAACGGCTAAACGCCTGACGATCGGCGGTCAGCTTCAGGCGCAGAATATCGGTGGTGGCGGCACGTCCCGGCAGCGGCGCGCTGGAGAGCGATACCGGCGGCGGGAGCTGCCTGCGCTGTTCGGCCCAGAAGGCACCGTCGCGCACGTATGCCTCGCTGTCGCGGTAGCGCTGATATTCCTCTACCACTTCAGCAAATGGCGTAAACGGCGAGTCCGGCGTGGCGTCGCCGTTGGACCAGGCGCAATAAATGGCGGCGATCTGGCGGGTAATGGCCGGAAAGCTGAAGCCATCCACCACTAAGTGGTGATAGCGCTGATACCAGTACCAGCGGTTGTCAGCCACCTGCATCAGCAGGTGGAAGGCCAGCGACTGACCGCTGTCGACGCGCAGGTTCTGGTTAAGATCGGCGTGCATCTGCGCCTGCGCCGCAGCGTGCGGATCGGCGTGGGCGCGCAGGTCAATAATCTGCGGCTCCGGCAGGAGCATGGTGTCATCCACCCACTGGCGGATCTCACCGTTGTCCTCGGTAAACTGCGTGCGCAGGGTATCGGCCTGCATCATGCCCGCCACCACCGCTTTCGCCAGCAGCGGGGCATTAACCGGGCCGGTCAGCTCGACGTAGTGGGCTACGCTCCAGGCGTTGGGCAGGTCGGAAAGCTGTTCCGCCATCCAGATCCCCGGCTGGGCGGCCACGAGAGGAAGTTGTGCGCTCATGCGTTCACCTGTGCAAAATGGGCCGGGATCAGGGTTTGCCAGCGGTTGGTAAGCCACTGCTGACAGGCTTCCTGCGACTGCGGCTCGCACACCACGCGCCAGCCGTCGGGCAAGGCGCACTGCTGCGGCCACAGGCTGTACTGCTGTTGCGCGTTTTGCACAATGGCGAACAGACCCTGCGGATCGTCGAAGGGGTTACTGAATTCCATACCAGACTCCATTGTTAAATAAGCGGCTGCCAGAGAGTCATCAGCCCCTGCGTCAGCCCTCCCCGCCAGCAAAGTGCATCATGTCCGCCGTCCACCGGACGCCAGTAAACCTGCTGCTGCGTATGCTCTAGCTCGGCGTACAGCGCCTGACAGGCGCGGTAGATCAGCGGTTCCCGTCGTCCCGCCTCCAGGACGATGCGCAGGCCCTTCGCCGACAGCTGTTGGTTTTTAAGCTGTTCGATAATTATCCCGTCCTGCTTGCCGCCGCGATGCGGCCACCAGAAAGAGCCCGACTGGCTGAGCACGCAGCCAAAACGTTCCGGCCAGTGCAGCCCTGCATAGAGGGCGGAGAGCCCGCCGAAGCTCTGCCCGGCGACCACCGTGCGGTCGGCGCGGTCGCTGAACGGCGCCAGCTGATGTACCAGCGGAAGGAGTTCTTCCTGCACCGCCAGCCAGAAGTCGGGGTTGCAGGGCAGCTCGCGGCTGCGGTGGGCGGTGTCGATCACGTCGATCAGCACGTAAACCGCGGGCGGCAGCTGGCCCTGGTCGGTGAGCGCCGTCAGCGCGGGCCACACAGGCATGCTTTCGGCCCAGAACTGGCCGTCGAGCAGCACCGCCAGCGGGCGATCGTGAGGGGTTTCTTCGCCGGTGGTGAAGATCCAGACCCGGCGGGTGTTGCCGAGCCTGGCGCTTTCCCAGGAAATACAGTGTGGAGGAGGATAAGCGGTAGTGAGGCGATCCCAGCCCGGCTGAACCGGGGCTTCGGGCATCTCCAGCGCCGAGACCGGATGACCGCGCCCGCCGCGCCAGTGCTGTGGGTTAAGCGGATCGGCAACGGCGTGCGGCAGCAGCTTGCGCCAGCCTTCGCGCAGGGCCATGCGGTCCGGCGGATCGGTGGCAAACACCGCCTCACTGAAGTCGTCTTCGTGAGCTGAGGGGATAAAACAGTAGCTGCCGCGCCAGTTTGGGCTGAACTCGCCCTGCCACTGCCAGACGTCGGTTCCGGCAATGCGCACCAGCGTCTGCGGACGGGCATTATGGTGGTGATCGGTCACGCCGGTGATGTAGAGCCACACCCGTTTCAGCGGCGACGTCTGCTCTGTTCCGCCCGGATCGCGCCACCAGAATGTGACCCGACAGTGATCCCCTTCCCGCACCCATTCGGGCCCCTGTTTCGACTGCCACCAGCCGTCACTTCCCGTTTCCCGCGTCGTCACCACTCTAACCCCATGACCTGTTCGGTTTTTTTGATAAAAGATAAACAATATCGATAATATTATTGATAACTATTTTCATTTGCAATAGCGTATGGGCGCGCTGTGGGAAGCGCGCACATTAAATAACCATGCCATGCGCTGCGTACTGACTCAGGACTGAGGGGTTTTCGCAGACTGCGGGCGATATCCTTCCGCCGCCTCACCCATTCGGGATGGAGCCATGAGGCATGCGGCATCGAAAAGCAGGACATACAATGAATAACAAGCTTCACTCACTGGCCTTACTGGTCAACCTGGGGATTTACGGTGTGGCACTGCCTGCGATGGCAGCCGATACCGCGGGCAACGAAGATACCATGGTGATCACCGCCGCCGAGCAGAACCTTCAGGCGCCGGGCGTTTCCACCATCACCGCGGATGAGATCCGTAAAAACCCGGCGGCGCGCGATGTGTCAGAGATCATCCGCACCATGCCGGGCGTTAACCTCACCGGGAACTCCACCAGCGGCCAGCGCGGCAACAATCGCCAGATTGATATCCGCGGCATGGGCCCGGAAAACACCCTGATCCTGATTGACGGTAAGCCGGTGACCAGCCGTAACTCCATCCGTCTGGGCTGGCGCGGCGAGCGTGACACCCGCGGCGATACCGGCTGGGTGCCGCCAGAGATGATCGAGCGCATCGAGGTGATCCGTGGCCCGGCGGCGGCGCGTTATGGCAACGGCGCGGCGGGCGGCGTGGTGAACATCATCACCAAAAAAGTGAGCAACGAGTGGCACGGCTCCTGGAACACCTATCTGAATGCCCCTGAGCACGACGAAGAGGGCTCCACCAAACGCACCAACTTTAGCCTCAATGGCCCGCTGGGCGGGGATTTCAGCTTCCGCCTGTACGGCAACCTGGATAAAACCCAGGCCGACGCCTGGGACATCAACCAGGGCCATCAGTCTGAACGTACCGGCGCCTACGCCGATACGCTGCCTGCCGGACGCGAAGGGGTCGAGAATAAAGACGTCAACGGCGTGCTGCGCTGGGACTTTGCTCCGATGCAGGCCCTGCAGTTCGAAGCCGGTTACAGTCGTCAGAACAACCTCTACGCGGGCGATACCCAGAACACCAACAACGACAACAGCAGCAACGGGCTGGTGAAGAAGAACTACGGCAAAGAGACCAACCGTCTCTATCGCCAGAACTTCGCGGTCACCTGGACCGGCGGCTGGGATAACGGCATCACCACCAACAACTGGGCGCAGTACGAACACACCCGTAACTCCCGTCTGGGCGAAGGGCTGGCGGGCGGTCTGGAAGGGCTGTTCAACAGCAATAAGTTCACCGATACCGACCTGTCCGACGTGATGCTGCACAGCGAAATCAGCCTGCCGATCGACTTTATCGTCAACCAGAACCTGACCCTGGGCACCGAGTGGGATCAGCAGCGGATGAAGGATATGTCCTCCAACGGCCAGGCCCTGCAGGGCGGCACCATTCCGGGCGTGAGCGACAACCGCAGCCCGTACTCCGATGCTGAAATCTTCTCCCTGTTCGCGGAGAACAACATGGAGCTGACCGACAGCACCATGCTGACCCCGGCGCTGCGCTTCGATCATCACTCTATCGTCGGCAACAACTGGAGCCCGTCCCTGAACCTGTCCCAGGGGCTGGGAGATGACTTCACCCTGAAGATGGGCATCGCCCGGGCCTATAAAGCCCCGAGCCTGTACCAGACCAACCCGAACTACCTGCTCTACAGCAAGGGCCAGGGCTGCTACGCGAGTGCGGACGGCGTCGGCTGCTATATGCTGGGTAATGAGGATCTGAAAGCCGAAACCAGCATCAACAAAGAGATCGGCCTGGAGTGGAAACGCGACGGCTGGCTGGCGGGTGTGACCTGGTTCCGTAACGATTACCGCGACAAGATTGAAGCGGGCTATGCTCCGGTGGGTCAGACCTCCCTCGGCAAGACCAAAACCGATATCTACCAGTGGGAAAACGTGCCGAAGGCGGTGGTGGAAGGGCTGGAAGGCACCCTGAACGTGCCGGTCAGCGACACCATCAACTGGACTAACAACATCACCTACATGCTGCAAAGCAAGAACAAGGAGACCGGCGACCGTCTGTCGATCATTCCGGAGTACACGCTGAACTCGACCCTGAGCTGGCAGGTACAGCAGGATGTCTCCCTGCAGTCGACCTTCACCTGGTACGGCAAGCAGCAGCCGAAGAAGTACAACTACAAAGGCCAGCCGGCGAGCGGATCTGAGCTGGATGAAGTCAGCCCGTACAGCATCGTTGGCCTGAGCGCGACCTGGGACGTGACCAAATACGTGAGCCTGACCGGCGGCGTGGATAACGTCTTCGATAAACGCCAGTGGCGTGCGGGTAATGCCCAGACCACCGGGAATACCACCACCGGGGCCTATATGTATGGTGCAGGTGCGTATACCTATAACGAACCGGGCCGTACCTGGTATATGAGCGTGAATACGCAGTTCTGATGTCTCCCTCTCCCTGTGGGAGAGGGCCGGGGTGAGGGCATCAGGCCGCACCATTGCCTGTTCCCCCTCACCCTAACCCTCTCCCTCAAGGGAGAGGGAACCGTCCGGTGCTTGTGCTACCATAAGAGCCCTTTTTTCCACGGCGAGAAGCACATGCAGACCTCTTACTCCACGTTTCTTCTGGCCGGATACACCGTTCACCGCATCACCTTCGATCCTGCGACTTTTACCGAGGCCGATCTTCTGTGGCTGCCGCACTATCAACAACTGAGCCAGGCCGGGCGCAAGCGCAAAGCCGATCATCTGGCCGGGCGCATCGCCGCGTTTCATGCCCTGAACCGGAAAAATATTCCCGGCATCGGCAGCAGCGGCGAACCGCTGTGGCCTGCGGGCGTGAGCGGCAGCATTTCTCATAGTGGTTCACAGGCTGTGGCGATATGCCGGGAAAATAGTCTTGTGGGTATCGATTGTGAAGCCATTATCGTCGAAAGCGAAGCCCGTGAAATTCAGGATGGGGTGATCGATGCCACAGAAGCTAAGCTGCTGGCTGAGTGCGACCTGCCCTTCGCTCTGGCCTTCACCCTCACCTTCAGCGCCAAAGAGAGCCTGTTTAAAGCCCTCTTCCCCCAGGTGCAGGCGTGGATGGGTTTCGACAGCGCTCGCGTGACGGCGCTTGCGGCCGACACCCTGACCTTAACCCTCACCCGCCCTCTCCCGCCCTTTGCACAAAATCAGGTATTTACCGCGTACTGGCGTCGAGACGACGCGACGGTAGTGACCCTGATCTGCGATGCATAACGACTCAGGATCGTGATCCTTTTCTCCTTTTAAACAAATTAGCTGCCTAAACCGTAGACAGTTTTATCAGGCAGACTTATCGTTACATTGAATAATAAATCATTATTGAATAAATATTCAATGTGGAGAAAAAGAATGAACACGACCTTTGTAAAATCCGCTTTACTGGCCTCAATGATCGCCGCTTCCGGCTCCCTGTTTGCCGCCGATAACGGACTCATTGCGATTATTACCCCCTCACACGACAACCCGTTCTTCAAGGCTGAAGCCGACGGCGCGGCGGCGAAGGCGAAAGAGCTGGGTTACACCACCCTTGTCGCCTCGCATGACGATGACGTGAACAAACAAAACCAGCTGATTGAGACCGCTATCGCCCGCAAAGCGAAAGCGATCATTCTGGATAACGCCGGGGCAGATGCGACCGTCGGTCCGCTGGAGAAGGCCAAAGCGGCAGGCGTCCCTGCCTTCCTGATCGATCGTGAAATCAACAAAACCGGCGTGGCGGTGGCGCAGATTGTCTCGAACAACTATCAGGGGGCGCAGCTGGGTGCGGAGAAGTTCGCGAAGCTGCTGGACGGCAAAGGCAAATACGTTGAGCTGCTGGGCCGCCCGTCGGACACCAACGCCCACGTCCGCTCCCAGGGCTATCACGACGTGCTGGATGACTATCCGGACATGAAGATGGTGGCGCAGCAGACCGCCAACTGGAGCCAGACCGAAGCATTTACCCGTATGGAGGCCATCCTGCAGACCAACCCGGATATCGTCGGGGTGATCTCCGGTAACGACACCATGGCGCTGGGTGCCGAAGCGGCGCTGAAGGCTGCCGGGAAAAACAACGTGATTGTGGTCGGCTTTGACGGCAGCGACTACACCCGCGACTCAATCCTGAAAAAAGGCAACATCAAAGCCACGGTCCTGCAGCCGGGCTGGCAGCAGGCGCAGATGGCCGTTGAGCAGGCGGATTACTATCTGAAGAACGGCAAAGCGCAAAAAGACGAGAAACAGCTGATGGACTGCGTGCTGATCGATGAGTCCAACGCCAGCAAGCTGAATGTGTTCAACCTCAGCAAATAAGCGGAGGCAGTATGCGGTTAAAACAATGGGGCGCCGCGCTAACAGGCGCAGCCGCCCTGTTGCTGACGGCCTGCACCGTGGTGGATCTGGATGAGAACGGCAAGCCAGTCATGCCTGCCGATCCCAACGCCAAAGCGAGCTTTGACAACCAGACCCCACAGCAGATCGCGCAACAAACCTGGCAGCCACGGATCCTCGATGCCGCCAAAAGCCATGCGCTGGACGCCAGCGCGCTTTCCACCCAGCTGAAAACGCCCGCTGACAACGCGCAGAGCGTGTTCGTGCGCCTCAGCGGCAAAGTGGAGCGCGTGGAGGCCAGCAGTGCCAACGAGCATAAACTGGTGATGACGGTGAACGGCCAGCCGCTTCAGATCCAGACCGGGCCGGTGATGCGCGGCAACGCCATCCGCGACGCGGCGGGTTTCCGCTTCGATGAATTTACCAACCAGGTCCAGTATGCCCAGCTCTCCCGGGCGCTAAACCGCGAGGCGGTGAAGCATCTGCCGAAAGTCGATGACAGCTGGAGCGGTAAAAATGCCACCGTGCTGTTCGCCACCACCCTGACGGGCGGCAAAGCGAATGAAGCGGCGGCGCTGGAACTGAAACAGGAGACGCCGTGATGAGCGATAACCCGGCAGAGGACATTATCCTCAACACCCGCGGCATCTCGATGCTGTTCCCTGGTACCGTGGCGCTGGATAAGGTCGATTACCGCGTCTGGCGCGGCAAAGTGAACGTTATTATCGGCGAGAACGGCGCCGGGAAATCGACGCTGATGAAAATCCTTGCCGGGGTGCAGCAGCCCAGCCTCGGCGAGATGTGGCTCAACGGCAAGCAGGTGGCGTTCGCTAATACCCGGGATGCCGCCGCCCACGGCATCGGCATGGTGCATCAGGAGCTGAACCTGTTTGAAAACCTCAACGTGGCGGAGAACGTCTTCCTCGGCCGCGAACTGCAAAAAGGGGTGACGCCGATTAACGAGGCGGAGCAGGAGTTCCGCACCGCGGCGCTGCTGAAACGCCTCGATCAGCCCATCTCCCCGCGGGAGCTGGTCGGCAACCTGAAGGTCGGGCAGCAGCAGCTGATTGAGATCGCCAAGGCGCTGGCCGAGGACGCCGACATTCTGATCCTCGACGAGCCCACCTCGGCGCTGAGTAAAACCGAGGTGGAGATCCTGTTTCGGGTGATCCGCGAGCTGACCCGCCAGGGGGTCACCATCATCTATATCTCCCACCGGCTGGAAGAGCTGATGGCGATAGGCGATGTGATCACCATCCTGCGCGACGGCAAATTCCAGGCCGAGGCGAAGGTGCAGGATATCGACGTGCCCTGGATCGTGCGCGAGATGCTCGGCAGCGATCCGGTGAGCAACTTCCTCGAGCCGGGCCGCACCTTCGGCGCGCCGGTGCTGGAGGCGGAACACATCACCTGCGTCAATAGTGCCGGGAATACGGTGGTTAACGACGTCAGCTTCCAGGTGAACGCCGGGGAGATCGTCGGTATCTACGGCCTGATGGGTGCCGGACGCACCGAGCTGTTCGAGTGCATGCTCGGCACCGAGCGCAACTATCTGGGCAAGCTGTGGCTCGACAGCAAACCGGTGCCGCAGCGGCTCACCACCGCCGAGCGCATCCGCATGGGGATGAGCCTGGTGCCGGAAGACCGCAAGCGCACCGGGATATTTCCGGGGTCGTCGGTGGCCAGCAACCTGACCATCGCCAGCCTGTGGCGTCGCCTGCAGCGCGGTTTCACCATCGCCCAGAAAGCGGAGCAGGCGGTGGTGGCCAGCACCATCGGCAATCTGTCGATTAAGGTTTCCACCCCCGAGGTGGAGATCCAGGCGCTCAGCGGTGGTAACCAGCAAAAAGTGGTGATTGGCCGCTCGCTGCTGACTAACCCGAAGGTGCTGTTCCTCGATGAGCCGACGCGCGGCATAGACGTGGGCGCCAAAGCGGACGTGTTCCGCATGATGGTGCAGCTGTCTCAGCAGGGCATCGCGGTGGTGTTTTCCACCTCGGATTTGAAAGAGATTATGGCGGTATCGGACCGCATTCTGGTGATGTCCGGCGGCAAACTGACCGCCGATATTGTTCGCGATCGGGCCGAAGAATCGGCACTGGTCACCGCAAGTGCTCAGGGGTTCTAAGATGAAAACGACACAGTCTGTCGCGCTGACGCCGCAAAAAGGGGCCGCGCCTTCCCGGGAAAAATTACTTCTGCTGCTGCTGAAGATGCGCACCTTCATTGCGCTGTTTTTGATTGTCGGCTTTTTCACCCTAACCGTGCCGGGCTTCCTCTCCGCCGGCAGCCTGGTGATCATGATTAAGCATATCGCCATCAACGCCTTCCTGGCGCTGGGGATCACCTTCGTGATCATCACCGCCGGAATCGACCTGTCGATCGGTGCCACCCTGGGGCTGTGCGGGATGATCGCCGGGTGGATGATCACCAAAGGGATTGTGCTGCCGATGTTTGGCATCGCCATCTTCCCGAGCGTGTGGGTGATTGTGCCTGGTGTGCTGCTGATTGGCGCGCTAATAGGCGCGATGAATGGCTGGATCATCACCCGCTATAACGTCGCGCCCTTTATCTGCACCCTCGGCACCATGTACGTGCTGCGCGGCGCGGCGATGCTCACCTCCGATGGCCAGACCTTCCCCGGCCTGTCCGGCAATCCGCAGCTGGGGAATACCGGCTTCGATGAGATTGGCGCAGGAACGCTGCTCGGCATTCCGTGGGCCATCTGGATGATGATCGTCCTGGCGCTGGTGATCGCCTACATCGCCCGCCGCCTGCCGTTTGGCCGCCACGTTTACGCCATCGGCGATAACGAACGCGCGGCTGAGCTGTCCGGGGTGCGGGTCAAGCAGGTGAAAGTGCTGGTCTATACCCTGTCGGGGTTCTGCGCCGCCATCGCCGGGATTGTGGTCTCGGCGCAGCTGCTGGCGAGCCATCCGGCCAACGGCACCGCCTTTGAGATGAACGCCATCGCCGCGGTGGTGCTCGGTGGCACCTCGCTGGCCGGGGGCCGTGGCACCATTCTCGGCACGCTGATTGGCGCCTTCGTCATCGGCTTCCTTGCCGACGGCCTGGTGATGATGGGGGTCAGCGAGTTCTGGCAGATGGTGATCAAAGGGATCGTGATTATCGTGGCGGTGATCATCGACCAGATGCAAAACCGCATGCAGCAGAAAGCAGCCGTGGTCGCGCAAAAGGCGGTGATGGAAGGGAGGTAAAAGCAAAATGGCAACGCAAGTTGCCGTTTTTAGTGTTTGCACCCTCTCCCCGTGGGAGAGGGCCGGGGTGAGGGCATCAAGCCGCACCGATCCCGTAGGCCCGTGCAAGCGCAGCGCCGCCGGGCATTTTCCTTATGATGCTTTCAACAAACTCCGCGCCGTCGGGTAATCGGTGATCAACACGTCGATATACTTCCCGACCAACGCCCCGCGAATGGCGTTGCGCTTTTCTTCCCCACCGGCCAGAGCAATCACCTGCGGACAGGCGCGGATCTGCGCCAGCTCCATGCCAATTACCGGGTCCTCTTCCGGGCTGAGCACCGGCTCGCCGTTGGCATCGTAGTAGTGCAGGCAGATGTCCCCTACCGCCCCGCGTTCGGCCAGCAGTTTGAGCATATCTTCGTTGTAGTAGTTACCGGAGTTTTTCAGCAGCTGCGACGGCTCCAGCTCGCCGATGCCGACAATCGCCACGTCCACTTCGGCGAATTTACCCACCACCGCCGCCACGTCCGGGCTGCTCACCAGCCGGGCGCGCTCCTCCACCGAGTGCTCAATGCTCTGGGACGGCAGCAGCCCTGCCGGGCAGCCGAGGTGCGCCGCCAGCTGTTGTGTAAGAATGGTGGCCTGCACGTTGCCGTTGGGGCCGACGCCCCCCAGCAGCTGGATCACCCCGGCGGCGCGGATATTCTGCGGGTGCATCTCATCCACCATGCAGCGGATGGTGCTGCTCCAGGAGGAGATCCCGACCAGGTCTTCCGGGCGCAGGCGGGTTTCGACATAGTGCGCCGCCGCGCTGCCGATGGCGTGCTTGATCTGGGCGTTGGTCGGGGTCTCCCCCACGTCCACCACGATGGCCTGGCGGATGCCGTACTGCTCTTCCAGCGCCTTTTCCAGCGAGACAAAAATGTTGGTCGGCTGGACGACGGTAATTTTCACCAGCCCCTCTTTCTGGCAGCGCGTCAGCGCCCGCGACACAAAAGATTGCGAGAGATGCAGCAGCGAGGCAATCTCGGACTGCTTTTTATTCTCGCTGTAGTAAAGTGTGGCGATCTTGACCAGCAGTCGCTGTTCATCCTGCTTAGACATAACATTCCCCTTAATCGGCTGTCGTTATTTTTATTCATCCCTGAATATTTAACAAGCAAGCGCCATCGCGATCCGTCAGGCAAATGTGATCCTTTTCTCTTTTCTTCAAAATTTGCCTGCGCAAACCGTAGACAAACGCCTGAGCCGGGCATATCTTACTATCATGAATAATAAATCAGCATTGAATATATATTCAAAGCGGTCATAAATCCCTGCTCTGCCAGAGAGAACAGGGAACTAACTTACCCGGCTGGAATAATTATTCACAACAGATTATAAATTCAGGAGGTATGTTATGAATCCGTTTTCGCTCTCCATCGCGGAGCTCGAAACCCGGGCGCGCTCGATTCGTCGCCGGATCATCGTGCTGAATGCCGAAAGCCCGGCAGGCGGCCATACCGGCGCCGATCTCTCGCAGGTCGAACTGCTGACCGCCCTCTACTTCCGCATTCTGAACTGCTCCCCGCAGCTGAAGGAGAGCGATGAGCGCGACATCTATATCCAGTCGAAAGGCCATGCGGTGGGCGGGTATTACTGCGTGCTGGCCGAAGCTGGGTTTATCCCCGTCGAGTGGCTCTCCACCTATCAGCATGCCGACTCTCACCTGCCGGGCCACCCGGTGAAACACAAAACCCCGGGGATTGAGCTGAATACCGGTGCGCTGGGCCATGGCCTGCCGGTGGCGGTGGGGATCGCCCTGGCCGCGAAGCGCAACAACAGCAAGCGCCGGGTATTTGTGGTGACCGGCGACGGTGAGCTGGCAGAAGGCAGCAACTGGGAAGCCGCGCTGGTCGCCGCCCACTATCAGCTGGATAACCTGTTTATTATCAACGACAAAAACAACCTCCAGCTGGCGGGCTCTACCAAAGAGATCCTCAATACCGATCCGCTGGATGAGAAGTGGAGAGCCTTCGGCCTGGAAGTGACCGGCTGCAACGGCAACGACATGGCAGACGTGGTCGCCACCCTGGAAGGGTTAAAGCCCAACGGCAAGCCGCACGTGGTGATCGCCCACACCACCAAGGGCGCAGGAATTTCGTTTATTCAGGGGCGGCCTGAATGGCACCACCGGGTGCCGAAAGGGGAAGAAATTGAACTGGCGCTGGAGGAACTGAAAGATGAGTAATAGCGAACATCTCGCCACGGTGATGGTTAATGCCTTTATTGATGCCGTCGATCGCGGCGTGGATCTGGTCCCGGTGGTGGCAGATTCCACCTCCACGGCGAAAATCGCCCCCTTTATGCAGCGTTTTCCGGGCCGGCTGGTCAACGTCGGCATCGCCGAGCAGACGCTGGTGGGCGCCGCTGCCGGTCTGGCGATTGGCGGCAAGATCGCCGTCACCTGCAACGCCGCGCCGTTTTTGATTTCACGCGCTAACGAGCAGATCAAAGTCGACGTCTGCTACAACAACACCAACGTCAAGCTGTTCGGCCTGAACGCCGGCGCCAGCTACGGCCCGCTCGCCAGCACCCACCACAGCATCGACGATATCGCCATCATGCGCGGCTTCGGCAATATCGAAATTTACGCCCCGTCGAGCCCGAACGAGTGCCGCCAGATCATCGATTACGCCCTCGACCACGTGGGCCCGGTCTATATCCGTCTCGACGGGAAAAACCTGCCGGAATTGCATGACGAAAGCTACCGTTTTGCTCCGGGCAAGATTGACGTTCTGCGCACCGGCCATGACGTGGCCCTGGTGGCGATGGGATCGACGGTACATGAAATAGTGGAAGCCGCCGCACAACTCGCGGAAGAAGGTATTGACGCCACTGTTATCAGCGTTCCATCTATTCGTCCCTGTGATACCCAACAGCTGCTGGCGGCAATCGCCTCCTGCAGGGCAGTGGTGAGCGTTGAGGAGCATAACGTCAACGGCGGCGTCGGCAGCCTGGTGGCGGAAGTGCTGGCCGAGGCCGGTTGCGCCGTGCCGCTGAAACGTCTGGGGATCCCGGATGGACAATACGCGATTGCCGCCGACAGAGCGTCAACGCGGGCACGTCATGAGATTGATGTCGCTGGGGTGGTGAAACACGCCCGGGAAATGCTGACGCGACAGATTTGCTGAAAATAACAACAACATCTTACTGGAGAAAAAAGCAATGTCCCGAATTCCTCAACAACTTACGATGGGCGTGATCATCGGCAACCGTGGGTTTTTCCCGAGCTATCTGGTGGCGGAAGCGCGCGAGCAGGCGATTGCCCTGTTTGGCCGCCTCGGTATCGACACCATCATGCTCGATCCGAGCCAGACCGAACTCGGCGGCGTCGAAACCCGTCAGGATGCCAAAGCCTGCGCCGAGCTGTTTCGTGCCCATCGCGATCGGATTCATGGCGTGGTGGTGCTGCTGCCTAACTTTGGTGATGAGAAAGCGATTGCGGAAACCCTGCGTCTCTCCGGCCTGAACGTGCCAGTGCTGGTGCAGGCCGAAGAAGACAACCTCGACAAAATGGGGCTCGCCACCCGCCGGGACAGCTTCTGCGGCAAAATCTCCCTGTGCAACAACCTGCGTCAGTACGGCATTCCCTTTACCCTCACCACCCAGCACGTCTGCGCCCTGACCGGCGAGGTGTTTGAGCAGGATCTGCGGCGCTTCGAGCAGGTTTGCCGCGTGGTCAGCAGCATGCGCGGTGTGCGCGTGGGGGCGATCGGTGCCCGTCCGGCGGGCTTTAACACCGTGCGCTACAGCGAGAAGCTGCTGGAACGTCTGGGCATCGCCGTGGAAACCCTCGACCTGTCCGAAGTCTTTACCCGGATTAAAACCCTGCGCGATGACGACATCCGCGTGGATGAAAAACGCAGGATCCTGATCGACAATGCCGACGCCAGCCGTATTCCGCCGGAAAAACTGGTCACGATGGCGAAGCTGTTTGTGGTGATCAGCGAGTGGGTGGTCGCCAACGACATCGACACCACCGCCATCCAGTGCTGGACCTCCCTGCAGGAGAACCTCGGGATTAACGTCTGCTCGATCATGAGCGTGATGTCCGGGCAGCTGATGCCGAGCGCCTGTGAAGTGGACGTGATGGGTGCCCTCTCCATGTTCGCCCTGGCAAGCAGCAATATGAATCCCGCCTCGATTGCCGACTGGAACAACAACTTTGGCGACGATCGCGACAAATGCGTCCTGTTCCACTGCGGTAACTTTGCCGCCTCCAGCCTCGAATCCCCGCACATGGGCACTGCCGACATCATCGGTACCACCGTCGGGAAAGAGAACACCTGCGGCGCGGTCCACGGTCGCCTGAAAAGCGGGCCGCTGACCTACTTCCGCCTGAGCACTGACGATCTGACTGGGGAGATTAAAGCCTACGTGGGCCAGGGCCAGTCGGTGGACGATCCGCTGGATACGGTGGGCTGCCGGGCGGTGATCCAGGTTCCGCATCTGGAGAACCTGCTGAACTGGATCTGCCGCAACGGCTTTGAGCATCACGTGGCGATGAACCACTCCGCCAGCGCGGAGATCCTGCATGAGGCCTTTACCCGCTATCTCGGCGTCTCAACTTACCTTCATCGTTAAGGCAGGAGGCCGCCATGTCGGTGAGTAAGGACATCATTATCGCCCTCGATGAGGGCACCACCAACGCCAAAGCGGTGGCGCTGGACGCAAGCGGTCATGTGGTGGCGAGCTTCTCCCGGGCGCTGGCGATCCAGACCCCGCACGACGGCTGGGTGGAGCAATCCGCCGAGCTGCTGGTCGAGGCCTCATTTGAGGTGGTGGCCCGCGCCATTGCCACCGTCGGAGCGGATCGCGTTGCCGCGCTGGCCATCAGCAACCAGCGTGAAACCGTGGTGGGCTGGGATCGGGCAACCGGCAAACCCATTGCCCCGGCGCTCAGCTGGCAGTGCTCCCGCACCGCGACCTTTTGCCACCAGCTGCGGGAACAGGGCCATGGACTGACCATCAAGGCGGCAACCGGCCTGCCCATCGCGCCGCTGTTCTCGGCCTCCAAAATGCGCTGGCTGCTGGATAACACTCCCGACGGCGCAGAGCGTGCCGCCCGGGGTGAGATCTGCCTCGGCACCGTTGACAGCTGGCTGCTGTGGCAGCTGACCCAGGGCCAGGCGTTCAGCTGCGACCATGCCAACGCCTCCCGCACCCAGTTGATGAACCTGCATACCGCCGACTGGGATCCGCAGATGCTGGCGCTGTTTGGCATCCCGCGCGCGGCGCTACCGGATATCAAACCCTCCAGCGGGCTGTTTGGTCACACCCGCGGCTGCCCGTCGATTCCGGACGGACTGCCGGTGATGGCGATGATCGGCGACTCCCACGCCGCGCTCTTTGCCCACGGTCTGGGTGCCGAAGGCTGCGTGAAAGCCACCTACGGCACGGGGTCATCGGTGATGGCGCCGGTCTCCTCCGCCCGCTGCGACGTCAGCGCCCTGGCCACCACCGTGGCGTGGCATGACGGCGACGCTCTGGTCTACGGCCTGGAGGGCAATATTCCCCACACCGGCGATGCGGTGGCGTGGATGGCGGACAGCACCGGATTAAGCGAGCTGTCGCAGGCGGAGCTGGCCCATGAGCTGAACACCCTGCCCCGATCGGTGGACTCGACCCTCGGTGTCTACTTTGTACCGGCCCTGACCGGCCTCGGCGCGCCCTGGTGGGATGAAAACGCCCGCGGCATGATCCACGGCTTGAGCCGGGGCGTGAAGCGAGCGCACCTGATCCGCGCGGCGCTGGAGTCGATCGCCTATCAAATTGCCGACGTGGTGCAGGCGATGCGCGCCCATCCGGGCTTTACCCTCAACGCGCTGATGGTCGACGGCGGGCCGACGAAAAACGACTGGCTGATGCAGTACCAGGCGGACCTGCTCGGCTGCCCGGTAATGCGCAGCGACGTGCCGGAACTCTCGGCGATGGGCACCGCCCTGCTGGCGCGCAAGGCGCTGTTTAACCTGACCACCGCGCAGCTGCGCCAGTATCTGCCGGAACATATAACTTTTACACCGGACATGGCGCGTCACACCCGGTTGCAGAGCCGCTGGCAGGCCTGGCAGGAGACGGTTAAGCGAGTAAGGACGTAAAAATGCCCCGTCCGGCGAGAAGCCAGACGGGGCAAAAAAACGGGTGCCCGAACCAAACCGACAACCGGATAAGCGGGGATTGCTCCCCGCATACCGCTACTTCTTCGTTTCGTAAGCGAGAACAGCTTTCACTTCCATATCGCGCTCCTTAAAGCTCACTTCGCATAACTGCTCGTGAACCAGAAACGTGACTCCCAGCACCGTTAAACTCAGG